>Ga0209542_10006714_pt1 | contig 22283 bp, 21 predicted proteins | sample RifCSPhighO2_01_FD_184028 | JGI IMG/M metagenome (GOLD analysis project Ga0209542, IMG submission 184028) | Soil microbial communities from Rifle, Colorado - Rifle CSP2_plank highO2_0.1 (SPAdes) (version 2) | ecosystem: Environmental > Terrestrial > Deep subsurface > Rock core/Sediment ... | reverse complement strand
GCGGCCGTAACGATAAACGACTCCGAATTGGAATAAGGATACTCTTCATGATGGGACTGCATCGCCTTAATCACCTCTTCATCAATGCCGTATTTCTGCAAAATTTTCCTGCCCAATTCCACGTGAGTGCCTTGCACCTCATGGTCAATCGCTTTGCCGATATCGTGCAGCAGCGCTCCTTTTTTCGCCACTTCTACATTGGCTCCGAGTTCCGCTGCCAGCATGGCCGAGACGTGCGCCATCTCAATGGAATGCACTAAAACATTTTGGCCGAAGCTGGTCCGGAAATAAAGCCGTCCCAAAAGCTGGATAATTTCTTTTGGCAAACCAACCACGCCAACTTCCAAAACCGCATTCTCGCCGATTTCCGTCATCCGCTTATTCAATTCCTGCTTGGCTTCTTCCACTTTTTCTTCAATCTTCGCCGGCTGAATCCGGCCGTCCTTAATCAGCTTTTCCAAAGCCATCCTGGCCGTTTCCCGCCGCAGCGGGTCAAAAGAAGAAAGCACGATGGCGTCCGGGGTTTCATCCACGATAATTTCCACGCCGCTCAATCGTTCCAAAGTGCGGATATTCCGGCCTTCCCGGCCGATAATTTTTCCCTTTAGTTCTTCATTCGGCAACTGAAAAACGCTGGTAGTGACATCGGCAACATGAGAACGGGCGTAGCGCTGAATCGCCGTAGTGATAATTTCCAAACTCTTTTTTTCAATTTCCTCCCTTCTTTCACTTTCTAATTGATGAAGGGTTTTCGCTAAATCATCCCGATGCTCGTCTTTCACTTTCGCCAAAATCTGGCCTTTGGCTTCTTCTAAAGTTAATGTTCCGACTCTTTCCAATTCTTTAAGAATCTTCGCCCGCAGCTCATCCGTTTCCGCCTTTCCCAATTGCAGCTTTTTTTCGCTTTCCTCCAATCCCAATTTTTGCGAAGCAAAATCCGCCAGCTGTTTTTCCAAAGATTCTTCTTTTTTAAGCAAACGCTCCTGCAATTTATCCAGCTGCAAAGCGCGGACTTTTTCGTCGCTTTTTACTTCCTCCAAAAGCTTGGCCGCCCGGTCTTTGGCGTCCAAAACCACCTCTTTAGCCTGAGTTTTTGCTTCGTCCAGCCAATTTTTAATTTTTTGTTCCGCCGAATTAGCTTGCCTTTTGGCAACCGTCTGACGCAAAAGATAACCCGCGAATATCCCGACTCCCAATGCCAAAACCGCCCAAACGAATGGATTTGTTACCATAGATTAAATTGTTCGCTAATTTTTTCATTAAATGAATTATTTAGGAACTTTAATTAATTATTATATTTCGAAACTTTCTTGTATTATAATCTAACTATGGCAAAAAGGCAAGTAATCTTAGCAATCTTGGACGGCTGGGGCATCGGCCCCAAAAATGAATCTAATCCCATTCATACTCAAGGAACCCCGAATCTTGATTATATTAAAAGCGTATTTTTAGTTGGCAGCCTTCAGGCCTCCGGAATTTCCGTCGGTCTGCCCTGGAATGAAGAGGGCAACAGCGAGGTCGGGCATTTAACCATCGGCGCCGGAAAAGTTCTTTATCAGCATTTCCCCAGAATCACGCTTTCAATTAAAGACGGCAGTTTCGCAAAAAATAAAGTCTTTCTGGACGCTTTTGCACACATCAAAAAAAATAAAAGCGCCCTTCATCTCGCCGGCCTTCTAACCCAAGGAAACATCCACGCCTCTTTGGAACATTTAATCGCGCTGATTAAATTAGCCAAAGAAAAAAAGACGGGTAAAATCAATCTTCATCTTTTTACGGACGGAAAAGACAGCGAGCCGAAGTCCGCTCTGGAGCTTTTAAAGCGCCTGGAAGAAGAAACTGGCGGCGGCTGGGAAATTGGCAGTGTTTCCGGCCGCCATTATGCTTTGGATCGAGACAATCATTGGGACCGCACTGAACAAGCTTACGCGGCAATGACCGGCAGCGGCCTGAAAATAAAAAATATTGAAAACGCCATTCAGGAGGCCTATAAAAAGAATCTTAATGACCAGCAGGTAAATCCCTATGCCGTAAATCCGGAATCCGGCGTCCAAGACAACGACGCCCTGCTTTTTTTTGATTTCCGGGAAGACAGCATCCGCCAGCTCGCGGCCGCTTTTATTCTGCCGGATTTCAAAGAATTTCCGGTGAAAAAAATAAATAATCTCTACATCGGAACAATGACTAATTATTTGGAAAAATTTAACGCGCCAATCGCTTATCCGCCGGAAAAAATTGAAAACCCGCTTGCGAAAGTCCTGGCCGACAACGACCGAACTCAAATCCACATTGCGGAAACCGAAAAATACGCCCATATCACTTATTTTTTCAACGGCTACCGCGAACAGCCGTTCCCGAATGAATACCGGGTGCTGATTCCCTCCAAGAAAGTCGCCAGCCACGAAGAAAAACCGGAAATGCAGGCGCCGGAAGTCACTGCCCGGGTCATCCAAGCCATTGAAGAAAAAGCTTTTGATTTTATTCTGGTAAATTACGCCAATGGCGACATGATTGCCCATACCGGCAATTATCAGGCCGCCAAAATCGCCGTAAAAGAAGTGGATGAATCAGTGGGGGCAATTCTCCGTTCGGCGCTGTCCAATAATGCCGTTCTCATCATTACTTCCGACCACGGCAATGTGGAAACCATGATTAATCCTAAAACCGGCGAATTAACTACCGCCCATGACCCTTCTCCGGTTCCGATTTATATTGCTGGCAATGATTTTACCAAGCAAAAAACGCCGACCGAAGTTGAGTTGGCGGAAAAAGAAACTATCGGTATTCTTTCCGATGTGGCGCCAATTATCCTAGAAATCATGAGCATTCCCAAACCGCCGGAAATGACCGGAGAAAGCTTATTGAAAATTTTAAGGCGATAAATCCCCCACATAACTTGAATAGTCATTCTTCCGAAGCCGCCATTTTATTTAAACAGTGTTATTAATCGGAATACTGAATTATTTAAGTCATATCTTGGAATGCAATCGCTTCGCAATTCAAGTTATGTGGGGGATAAAAAATCCGCCTAACGGCGGTTTTTTAATATTTTTCCCGATTCTTTGGAAACTGCGAAATACCAAAGGTCTATTATTCTGATTAAGTGAACCCCTCTTACATTTCGGGCGCGCAATTGCCAGCTTCTCACTGCCGAAAGAAGCAGAGCGGGGGAACAACCGACAATTTCGGCGGCTTTTTCTAAATCAACTTCCGGGAACGGAACAATGCCGGATTTTTCAAATTTCTTTGCTACCCGGCTTTCGGCTACCACGCCGATTCGGGCGTATAAATCATACCCGGTTTTATAACCGGCAACCTTGCCTTCCACCAGCCGCAATTCATTATAATCCAAACCGCAATATGATTTCCTCGGCTTTCTTGACATAAGACCTCAATCCCTCTATTTTTTGAATAACTAAAAATATGTTAGCAACTATAACCAATAAAATCAAATCCGCCTCAAAAAATCCCGGAATCTATATTTTTTATCAAAATAAAATTCCGCTTTATATCGGCAAGGCTTCTAATCTAAAAAACCGGCTGCAAAGTTATTTAAAAATAACCGATTTCAAAACCGAAGCGCTTCACCGCGAAACTGACAATTTAAAAATAATTTCGCTTCGTTCCAATATTGAAGCGCTAATTGTAGAATCCAAGCTAATCAAAGAATTAAAGCCGAAATACAATATCCTTTGGCGCGATGACAAAAATTATTTTTATGTGGCAATTACTAAAGAAAAATTTCCAAAAATTTTTATAACCCACCAACCACAACGGCTAAAAGCTGACTATATCGGGCCATTTACTGATGGCAATTCTTTAAAAATTATTCTTCGCCTTATTCGCCGATTTATTCCATATTGCACCTGTAAACCCCACTTGCGCCTCTGTTTAAATTCACAAATCAATAACTGCCCGGGATATTGCTGCAATAAACAAATTACGGCAATCAAACAACAAATCACTGACTACAAAAAAAATATTACCAAAATTAAAAATATTTTAACCGGCAAAAATAAAAAATTTATCCGACAATTAAAAGACCCTTATGAATTGCTGGTGCTGGAAAAAATCTGGGAACACACCGATTATCTAGACAAACCAAGCAAAACTTTTTCATTAAAGGAGAGTGCAAAATACCTTCTGGAGCGAAGCCCGAGTCCGAAGGACGAGAGCGCGGAACGCGCGTGGCGAGAGGGGTTGAGTCCCGCAACGCGGGACGAAATCGCCCGAGCGGAAGGCTTGCTCCTTAATGAAAAAGTTTTGCGTAAAATTGAATGTTACGACAACTCCCACCTCTCCGGCAAAGAAGCAGTTGGCGCAATGACTGCCTGGATAAAAAAAGATGGCGCCTGGATTGCCAATAAATCTATGTGGCGGAAATTTAAAATCCGCGGGAATTATACTGAAGACGACCCGCGGATGATGGAAGAAATCGTCTCCCGCCGCCTGAATCATCCGGAATGGCCTTATCCGGATTTAATCATTATTGATGGAGGAATAACTCAATTTAAGGCGGCCAAACGGGCAATCCAAAAATCAAATGTTATAAACATTATTTCTTTCGCCAAGCCGCAACAAATAGCTTTCGGCCTGGAAAAAAATCCGGTTCCGATTTCCCGGCTTCCATCCGAATTTCAAAAACTAATCAAAACCGCAATCCAAAATACCCATAATTTCGCCATCCGCTATCATCGCAGTATTAGAGAAAAAAAGTTTATAAAATAGTATACTTAAATTATGCGATTTATCTCCCATTTTATTTTTTCTTTCTTTTCCAACTTCGTTGCTTTGCTGATGGCGGGAAATTTTATTCCGGGATTTGAAATTTCTAATAATTTAGTGAATCTGGCTATTGCGGCCGCGGTTTTTATGCTCATCAATACCTATCTTCGCCCCTTGGTAAAAATGATTTTGTCGCCGCTGATATTTTTAACCTTAGGATTATTTACTTTAGCGATAAACGGAGGAATGCTCTATCTGCTTGACATTTTAAGCGAGGGTGTTACAATTAATGGAAATGAACCTCTTATATACGGAACCCTGCTTATTACGGGAGTAAATCTCTTGCTTCATTTTTCGGCAAAACATTTAGCTAAATAGTATTATTTTTATGCTCGCAATTGCTCAAATTGTTGTTTCTATCTTATTAATTGGTTTAATTCTGCTTCAAGAGCGCTCTTCCGGCTTATCGGGCATCTTTGGCGGCGCGAGCGAAGGGGGTTTTTATCAAACTCGGCGCGGCTTGGAGAAATTAATTTTTGCAAGCACTATTGTCTTAGCCATTGCCTTTGCGGTCTTAGCCTTGCTTAACCTAGTTTTATAAAAGTTCTTTTGTTTTGATTGATCTCATTTATAAAATTTATAAATATTTTAGTAAAACCGAACGCCGAGTTTTTTGGGCGGCTTTATCCGTTTTTCTTGTTTCCAGCGTCCTCTGGTCCCTGCTCCTCTTTTATTCAAAAACCGTAGAAGTGCCAGTGGAAAGCAGCAGCTATCAGGAAGGAATCATTGGCCAGCCGATTTTTATAAACCCCCTGCTTGCCGGCAATAATGATGCTGATCGCGATTTGATAGAACTATTATTCAGCGACCTGCTTGATCTTGCCGAGAGCCACAAAATAAGCGAGGATGGCCAAACCTGGAAAGTGACGCTTAAGCCGGACCTTAAATGGAGCGACGGCAAAGCGCTGACCAGCGACGACGTAATTTTTACCATTGATATCATTCAAAACTCGGATGCCCGTTCGCCTTTATTTCTGACTTGGCAGGGAGTAATTGTTGAACGGCTCAGTGAACAAGAAATAGAATTTACTCTAAGAACTCCCTATGCTTTTTTTCTGGATAATTTAAATGAGCTGAAAATAATTCCAAAGCACATTTTTGGAGTCCTACCGCCGGAAAATTTCCGTTTGTCTAACTTCAATCTGGAACCGGTGGGAAGCGGGCCATATAAATATTTATCGTTTGAAAAACGGAAAGACGGCTTCATTACCGATTACCATCTGACCGCCAATGAATATTATCCGCTTCAAAAACCATTCTTAAAAGATTTTAACGTCAAATTTTATAAAAATACCGGCGATTTAATCGGGGCTTTCAATAAAAAACAAGTTGACGGATTTGGCGGCTTAAATCCAAAAAATATTGAAGAACTGAAATTAACAAAACAGATTGTAAAAAAAATTATTCCCCGCTATTACGCGATTTTTATCAACAAAAATACCGGCCCTTCAACGGATAAAAATGTAGTCCGGGCGCTTAATTTAGCGACTGATAAACAAAAAATTATTGATGAAATTTTGGGTGGAGAAGCGCTAATTATTAATGAGCCGTTATTGCCGGTCATTGAAGGTTATGATCGGGCCGCCGACCCTGGCAATGAATTTTCTCTGGAAAAAGCCAAGGAAATTTTAGATAAAGCTGGCTGGAAATTAAATCCGGAAACCAATGTCCGCAGTAAAAAAATAGGCCGGGCTGTGGAACAATTAGAATATGCCTTAATTGTTCCCCAAATTCCTTTCCTGACTGAAACGGCAAATATTATAAAAGAAAACTGGGCGGAAATCGGCGTTAAATTAAATCCCATTCTCCTGAATCCCAACGACATTAATAATGAAGTAATTAAAACCAGAAATTATCAAATGATTCTTTTTGGAAATGTTTTAAGGAATAATCCAGACCTCTTTTCTTTTTGGCATTCTTCCGAAAGATTCTATCCGGGCCTGAATCTGGCTCTTTATGACAATAAAAAGGTCGACGCCCTTTTAGAATCCATTAGAAAAAATCTCAACGCCGAATCCAGAAAAAACGACCTCACTAAATTGCAGCAACTAATCAGCGATGACCAGCCGGCAATTTTTCTCTATTCTCCGAAGTATTTGTATGCGGCCCTTAAAAATCTCGGCGGCTGGGAAGAAGAAATTATTGCCACTCCTTCCGATCGCTTTGAAAAGGTGAATCTTTGGTATCTGGAAACCGCGAGAGTGTTTAAATGACGCTCAGCTTATCTCTTTGCGGAACCGCGGTTCTCAGATTCTAGCTATCGGAGCCCGCTACGCCTCGCTTCAATTTTTGCCTTCAGCAAACCAAGCAAATTGAAGCTCCGTAGTTTCCGCACAAGAGACAAGCTTCGCTAATTGTACAAATAAATTTACGCCGAGGTGGCGAAACTGGTAGACGCACTGGCTTCAGGAGTCAGCGATCGCAAGATCATGGGAGTTCGAATCTCCCCCTCGGCACGAAAATTAAAATTAATAAAAAAAATGATTACAACACCAAAAAGAATTTTTAGGGAAAAAAGCTCTTCCGAAAAAGAGCCGGTTTTGCGTTTTGTTCCGTTGGGCGGCTTGGAAGAAATCGGCCGCAATTGCTCCTTGTTTGAATACGGCGACGAAATTGTAATCGTAGACGTCGGCATTCAATTTCCGGAAGAAGAAACTCCGGGTATTGATTACATTATTCCCAACGTAACTTATCTGGAACCGAAGAAAAAAAATATCCGCGGCATCATTCTAACCCACGGGCACTACGACCACATCCATGCCCTTCCCTATCTGATAGAAAAACTCGGCAATCCGGTAATTTACACTGCCGAACTTACCAAAGCGTTAGTGGAGAAAAGATTCCAGGAATTCCCCAATGCCCCTAAACTGAAAATTGAAACGGTGAAAAACGGCGACCGGGTCTCAATCTCCGATAATTTTCAGGCGGAATTCTTTGACATTGACCACACTATTCCTGACGCTATCGGCTTTATTCTCCATACGCCGGTAGGAAAAATGGTGCATTTCGGAGATTTTCGAGTAGACCGAGATGTGGATGGAGAACCGCAAAACATGGAAATTTTTGAAAGGCTCGGGAAAATGGATGTTCATACCGTATTTTTAGACAGCACCAATGCCGATATTGAAGGAAAATCAATTTCGGAAAAAACCGTGGAAAAGAATTTAGAAGCGCTTTTTAAAAACGCGAATGGCCGCATTATCGTAGCTACCTTCGCCTCTCTACTCACCCGATTGGCGGAAATTATCAAGATATCCGAAAAACTGGACCGGAAAATCGCGCTCAACGGCCGTTCTATGAAAGACAATATCCAAATCGCAAAAAATCTCGGCTACATCAAATTTAAAAAAGACCATCTTATAAACTTGGAAGATATTACTAAATATAAAGATGATAAAATCCTCATTTTAACCACCGGCGGCCAAGGCGAACCAAATGCCGGACTTACGAGAATCGCCAACGGCGAACATAAAGATGTCCGGCTGAAAAGAACCGATACGGTAATCTTTTCTTCTTCGGTTGTCCCCGGAAACGAAAGAAGCGTGCAGGCGCTTCAAGACAACATCGCCAGGCAAGTTGACGAAGTTTATAATTCCAAACTTCTGGATATCCATTCCAGCGGCCACTGCTTGAAAGAAGACCTCTTGCTGGTTTTAAAAATCGTTAAACCGAAATTCGTAATTCCGGTGCACGGCTATTACTTCAAGCTTTCCATGTCGGCAAAAATTGCCGTCCAAGCCGGCCTCCCGAAAGAAAACGCCGTATTACTGGACAACGGCCAAGTGGCAGAAATAACCAAAAATTCGCTTAAAGCGACCGAAGCCAAAGTTCCGGCCAATTACGTAATGGTGGACGGACTGGGCATCGGAGATGTCCAAGAAGTGGTGCTCCGCGACCGCTTAATGCTGGCCGAAGAAGGAATGGTGGTAGTTATTGCGACCATTGACAAGCACAGCGGCCGATTCCTTAAAACTCCGGATATCATTTCGCGCGGCTTCATTTATCTTAAAGAAAATAAAGGGCTGTTAGACGACATCCGAACCAAATTAAAATCCATTGTTGGCCGGATTCCCCGCCACCAAGAGGTAGAGCCGGATTATGTAAAATCCCTGATTCGCGACCAAATCGGCCAACTCTTGTATAATAAAACTAAACGAAGGCCGATGGTCCTTCCAGTACTTATTGAAATTTAAAATCTTATGGCAAAGCCAATTCTCATTTCTGGCATCCAACCCACTGGCCGCCTGCACTTAGGTAATTATTTAGGCGCGCTGAAAAATTTCGTGGAACTCCAAAACTCCGGCAAGTACCAGTGCTTGTTTTTTATTGCCGATTATCACTCCCTGACTATTGACTTTGATCCGAAAGAAAAAGCAGGGGAGGTTTTGGCGGTTGCGAATGCTTATTTGGCGGCTGGCATTAATCCAAAAAAATCAACTATCTTTGTCCAATCGCAAGTGCCGGAATCCACTGAGCTGGCTTGGATTTTTAATACCCTTGCGCCAATTGGTGAGCTGGAAAGAATGACGCAATACAAAGAAAAAAAGTCATTAGCCACTAATCATCAGTCATCGGTCAATATCGGTTTATTAACCTATCCGCTTCTCATGGCCGCCGACATCCTTCTTTATGACGCTAAATTCGTGCCGGTAGGCGAAGATCAGCTTCAACATTTGGAACTCACAAGGGAACTAGCGAGAAAATTCAATAATCGCTTTGGAAAAACTTTTGTTGAGCCCCACCCAATTCTTGCCAAAACTCCCCGCGTAATGAGCTTAGACAATCCCGAAAAGAAAATGTCTAAGTCCTTGCCATCCGGATGTTTATTTTTGGACGATTCGCCTAACGAAATTGAAAACAAAATCAAGCGCGCTATTACTGATTCCGGTTCGGAAATAAAATATGACGCCAAAAACAAGGCCGGCATTTCCAATCTTTTGAATATTTATTCCGCGCTTTCAGGGAAATCCATCGCCGATTTAGAAAAAAAGTATCGCGGCCAAGGTTATGCCGATTTCAAATTTGCTCTTGCTAAAATAGCAACTGAAACCCTAAAGCCCTTCAGGAAACTCAAAACTCAGAGGTCAGAGCTCAAAGCTCTATTAGATGCCGGCGCTAAAAAAGCAAAAAAAATCGCTTCGGCAAAAATGAAAATCTTAAAAAAGAAATTGGGTTTGCCGTCGACTGACTAAAAACGCGACCAGGGTCGCGTTTTATATTTATATTTTATTTCCCCGCCTCATCTTCAGCCGGCTCTTCGGTAAATTCAAGCTTTACTCCATATAGATTCTCGCTTTCCCGACCCACCTCTTCATACCATTTATCCCGTTCTTCTTTGGTGGAAAAAACCTCTACAAGCGCAGATCCCCCACCAAGAAAATCAGAATCGCGGAATCTTACAACATAACGAAGTGGCTTAGTTAACTTTTCCAAATCCTGCTTTTTCATCAATTCTTGAAAACGCTGTTCCTCGGTCGGCTCAGTGAGTTTTTCCAAACCTTCTCTTTCCATTATCTTCTTAAATTTTTCTTCTATATTCTCCATAGAAAATCTATTTTTATGAGTGCTCCATTGAGATTATCATATTTTCCTCACTCCGATCCAGATGGGCTGAGCATCCAGTTTGGAATTCAATTCGGCGTCAAATTTATCGGATTTCTTAAAATCTATGGTTTTCGCGCCAACTTCTTTTTTAACCAATTCGCTGTTTTTACTCCAAAGCTCCTTTAAATCTTTTGGGGCGTCTATCATAAGCGAAATTCTATCCCGAGGAATAAAATTAGCATCGTGGCGAAGGCCCTGAACCATTCTTACCAATTCCCGCACTAACCCCTCTTCTTTTAGTTCCGGAGTGATTTCGATATCCAAACGCGCCTCTTCTTTCATCTCCAAATTCCATCTTACTTCTTTTACATTGACTTCGTCTTTTAAAATTTCCAAAAACTCAGCATCCCGTACATCTAATTTACTGCTTTTAATTTCTAATTTGGGAAGCGGCTGACGAACTTTAATTCCCTTTTCAGCGCGCAAAGCTAAAACTAAGCTGGAAATTTTCCTTACTTCTTCCATTTTTTCCAACAGCTCGTAATCAATCAATTTTTTGTCAGCTTCCAGCCAATCTTCTAAATGAACTGATGATTCCTGGCTAATAACTAATGACTTATAAAGCGCCTCGCTAAAAAAAGGAGTAAAAGGCGCGATTAACTTACTAAGCTCTAATAAACAATTGCCCAAGGTTTGCGACGCAGATTCAAAATCATTTTTATCTTCTGATTTTTGCAGGCGGGATCGCGAACGCCGAATATACCAGCGAGATAAATCATCCACAAAAACTTCCAATTCTTTTCCGGCTGAACCGATATCGTATTTATCCAAATCCTCTGTAACTGTTAAAATTGTCTGATTTAATCGCGCTAAAACCCATCTGTCTAAAATATGCGAACTTTTCAAGTTTACCTGCCTGCCGGCAGGCAGGACTTTTTCACTTTTAACTTTTTCGCCATAAGTCTCCCAAAACACAAAAGAGTTGTAAACAAGCAATATAAATTTCCGGAGCGTTTTGCCAAGCTCTTGTTCATCAAATTTTTTCGGTTCCCAGGGCGGATTAACGATATAAAAATACCAGCGAACCGCATCGGCTCCGTATTTATTAACCATATCCCAGGGACTAACCACATTTCCTTTAGACTTAGACATCTTCTGTCCATTCTTATCCAAAACCAAACCAAGTGCGATTACATTTAAATAAGGCGGCAAATCTATGCCAAGAGCGGTAGCAACGGCAAGTAGGGTATAAAACCAGCCGCGCGTCTGGTCAATGCCCTCGCTGATATAATCTGCCGGAAAATCAATGCATTCTTCTAAACTTTTCAATTTTACCTGCCTGCCGGCAGGCAGGACTTTTTCACTTTTAACTTGAACGCAATTGAACGGATAATGAAATTGTGCAAAAGGCATAGCGCCCGAATCAAACCAAACATCCGCCACCTCTTTGACTCTTGCCATTTTGCCTTTGCACTTTTGGCATCGCAAATAAATATTATCAACATAAGGGCGGTGCAAATCAACTTCGCCGTTTAAATTATAAGGCCAATTACGAATCTCAATCGGCTTGGCCGGGCCATCAGTTTCAATATAATCAAGTTTTAAAATCTCTTCATTGCTCAATCCCTTCAATGCCCCTTCTAAAACAAAAAGCGGGTCGCCGTGGCTCACAATTAAAATATTTTTATTTTGATAACAGCTGTTAATTTCTAAAACCGCTTCCAACATTCGTTTTTTTACCTCATTTAAATTTTCCCCTCCCGGAGAAGCTTTTGTAAATCTTTCCAAACCATGGCCGGTAAAATTGCGATATTCCTCCACGGGCCGCCAATTAAAAATGCCGCAATTCAACTCTGAAAACCGCTTATCAATCAAAATCTTGGCCCCAGTCGCTTTAGCCACAATTTTGGCGGTTTGTTTGGCGCGCAAATAAGGCGAAGTAAAAATGCAGTCTAATTTTTTGCCGCCCAGCGATTTAACCAAATTTTTTGCCGCTATTTCTACTTGCTGTTCGCCTCGCGGAGTTAACCTGGAAATTAATTTTCCTTTTTCGGGACCGGCGGCAATTAAACCGATTAAATTATGAGCCGATTCGCCATGGCGCAGTAAAAAGAAATTATTTTTGGTGTAACGAAGCTTATCTAAATCTTTTAAACTTCCCGCTATCTCCTGTTCCGAACATTTCTGACATTCCCAAATTGGCAGCGGCGTTCCCCAGTAGCGATTGCGGGAAATCGCCCAATCTTTAATCTCCCGCAGCCATTCTCCAAACCGGCCCTCTTTCACATGATCCGGAATCCAATTGATTTTCTGATTATTCTTCAAAAGTTCGTCCCGCAGCCGGCTCATTTCCACAAACCAGGAAAACTGCGAAAAATATAAAAGCGGCGTTGAGCAGCGCCAGCAAAACGGATATTCATGTTCAATTAATCCTTTTTTAAAGAGAATTTTTCTTTTTTCCAAATCCTGAATAATTTCTTTATCAGCCTGTTTAACGAATTTTCCCGCTCCCGGCAAGCCTTTTTGAACCAATCCCTTCTCATCAATAGTAATTGGAATCTCGCCAACTAAATCTTTCTGATGCTCTTTAATCAAACTCATATCGTCCTCGCCAAAAGCCGGAGCAATATGAACTAAGCCGGTGCCTTCTTCCGTAGAAACAAAATTGGCTGGATAAACCTTGAAAAAATTTTTGTTTTTCAGCCATGGGCCTTTTATCCTAAAAAGAGGTTCATAACTTAATCCGATTAATTTTTTACCCGAAACCCTTTCAACCACTTCAACTTCCTGACCCGCTTCTATCAGGGGAGGATTATAAGACCAAAGATAGTCATTCCCAACTCTATATTTTGTATAAGTAAGCTCCGGATTAACCGCCACCGCTACATTAGACGGCAGCGTCCACGGCGTAGTCGTCCATACTAATAGATATTCCTTAGTTTTTAGTTTTAAGTTTTTAGTTTTAAGTTCAAATTTAACATATATCGACGGATCCTTAATTTTCTGGTAAACCCCTGGCATTCCCATTTCATGGCTGGAAAGCGGCGTTTGGCAACGCGGGCAGTAAGGAACAATTTTAAAAGATTTTTTCAATAATCCCCGCTTGGCAATTTCTTTAAAAACCCACCACAAACTTTCAATATAATCATTTTTATAAGTAACATATGGGTTTTTTAAATCCAGCCAAAACCCGATCCGCTCGGTAAGTTTTTCCCATTCGTCTTTATATCTCCAAACCGAGGCTTTGGCTTTTTCATTAAATTCCGCGATGCCGAATTTTTCTATATCCTGTTTCTGTTTTAAACCAAGTTCCTTCTCCACCTCGATTTCCACGGGCAAACCATGGGTATCCCAGCCGGCTTTCCGGCGGACAAAAAATCCACGCATGGTTTTATAACGCGGAATTACGTCTTTAAATGAACGGCTTAAAACATGGTGAATACCCGGCCGGCCATTGGCAGTCGGCGGCCCTTCAAAAAACCGAAAGGCTTTTTTATAACGACTTTTATCTTGCGTTTTTTCAAAAATCCGAGCTTCTTTCCAAAATTTAAGCACCCTCTCCTCAATTTCCGGTAATTTAAATTCTTTAAGGTTACGTAACATATATTTCATTTTAATAAAAAAACCGCTTATTTGGAAGCAGTCTTTTTCTTTCGTTCATCATATTCAAGCCAAGCAACTAAAACAGGCATAATAAGGATATATAAGAATACGGCTATGATTTTGCCTGATATTAAACGCGGACTTAACCAAATAAGAGCCGGGTATACATACGACCAGCCGCTCCGCCACATATTCTTTAAAACGTAAATATATAAATCCCTAAACTCGCGCATCAATCGCCGCCTCTTACGGAAATTTCTTTCATGAGATGCGGGGTAGAGTGGGCAGAGTGGGCAGAGTTCACATGATGAAGAAACGGTTCGTCGCAATCTCTGCAGTTTCTCGCAAGCCATTTCCTGGCATCCTTTGTAGATTTAAACTTCAACAATGCCTCAAGTACCATCATTAAGCGCACCTGTCTTGCCTGCTGTAATTGTCCATTTACTCTGGTTGATTCTGACTCAATCTTCAAAAGCATCCGAAGCGCCTGCTGACTGCAATTCATTTTCCCTCCTTTTGCGAAAACTTAAAACAGCTTAAATAAAGATAACAAAGTTATGCTGAAATCGTCAACTCACATCTTCTTCCGTTTGCTGATTCCCAAGATATCAAAAAGATTTTCTAAAATTATTTTCGTAGCTAAAACTAAAGCGAGCCGCGCCTTCTCTAAATCGCCGCTCGCGCCGATAACCCTCTCCTTTTCATAAAAATTATGAAATGCTTTCGCAAACTCGGTTGCGTACTTCGTCAAACGATGCACCTGATAATCCTCTGCAGTCTGCGCCAAAACATCCGGCAACTTCACTAATTCCAACATCAATTTTATTTCCGAATCGGAAGTTAATAACTTAAGACTTGAGACTTGAAACTTGAGACCTTTTGCTTTTCTTAAAATATTTAGCGCTCTTACATATGCGTATTGAACATAATATACGGGGTTTTTCTGCGAACGCTCTTTTGCCAAATCCAAATCAAAATCCATATGCGTATCCAGCGAATGCATCAAAAAGAAAAACCGCGCCGCATCCGTCCCGACCTCTTTTAAAAGCTCGCTCAAAGTCACAAACTCTCCCTTTCGCTTAGACATCCGCACTTCTTTGCCGCCGCTTACCAACCGCACTAATTGGGTAATTAAAATCTTTAACCGCTCTGGTTTTACGCCTAATGCTTTAATGCCTTTCTCCATCCGCGCCTTATATCCATGATGGTCCGCACCCCAAATATCAATCGCTAAATCAAATTTACGCTTTAAAAACTTATCGTAATGATACGCAAGGTCGGCCAAAAAATAAGTCGGATTGCCATCAGATTTCATCAATACCGCATCTCCTAACCAAATTGCGCCTTCTTTTTTCTCAACTAATCCTTTTTTCCTTAAAAATTCCAGCATCTTTTTAACTTCCCTTTCTTTGTGCAGATTTTTATCTTCGGAAAACCAAACGTCATGTATAATTTCAGCTTCTTTAAGAGAAGTTTTTATTTCTTTCAATAAAATCGCTGTCGCCTGCTTAGCTGATTTGCCTTTTAGTTTTTTAATATATGCCCCTTTATAATATTCCTCTTTTCCGGGAATTTTGCCCTCGGCGGCTAAAATACTCTCTCCCAAAAGTTTTATCTGATTTCCCGTGTCATTTATGTAATATTCCCTTGTAACCTTATGCCCTGCTTTTTCTAAAACCCGCGCCAAAACATCCCCATAAAATCCGCCGCGGCCATTAGCCATGGTCAGAGGCCCAGTCGGGTTGGCAGAAACAAATTCTAAATTTATTTTTAAACCTTTTGAATTTCCCCTTTTAGCTTTTGGCTTTAAAATATTTTTTACTTCGTTTTGTAAAACTTCCGGCTTCAACCAAAAATTAACAAACCCCGGCGGAACGGCTTCGATTTTTTCAAAAATCCCATCTCTCTGCGCCTTTAATTTTCCTACTAAATCTGCGGCAATTTCTAACGGCTTTTTTTTCAAAACCGGCGCCAATCCAAAAGCCGCATTTGCGGAATAATGCCCGAATTCCTCTTTTTCTGCTGGACTAACATCAATTTCAACATTTTCTTTTATAAATTGTTTAATTTGTTTTTTAATTTTATCAATCATATTTCAATCAGTTATAAAATCGTTTCCCCACGAACAATACTCACAAACGCTGTGCGATTTCGGCATTGGGTTTTTCAAAAGTTCCAAAGCGTTTTCAAAAACTTTTTTTGCGCTTTCCGGATTCACGTCCATCTTTTTTACCGTTATCTCAAACCGCACTTGTCCGCCCTCTGCCACATCTTTCGGAATGTAATAACAAAGATACCCAAAACCGGCCGATTTCATGCCATTAGCTTCCAGCATCAACGAATAACAATTAAGCTGGTTCTGATAAAAAGACGAGGAATCCTCTTTCAGGTCATAACCGCGAGTTTTGTAATCAAACGGCATATAAACCTGCTTACCCGGATTAACCAGCAAATCGTCCAAGGCACCGCTCAAAATTGCGCCAGTTTCCACATCTTTATAAACCAAGCCGGTCCGCCAACTCCGCCATTTATTTAATAGCTCTAAATCCGCCAGCAAAACTCCGTCCACTTTGCCGTCAATTTCCGGCGGCAGTTTTCCCTGCAACCGGTATTTATCAAAATATTTTTTAATCAAATTATCCATCCCGCCCGGAAGCGAGGGGAAAATGCCGCGCGGCCGATGAATTCCCTGCACCTGCTCCAGCCAAAAACACTTAGAACATTCCAAAAATAAATTAAGTGTTGAAGGAGATAATCTTATTTGGCCGTCTTTTGATTTCATCGTAATAATTATATCCCATATAATAAATGTATGAAACCTTTATCAGAAAATCGAAGGGCGCGGTTTGAATACGAAATTCTTGAAACTTATGAGGCGGGCATTGTTTTAACCGGACAAGAAGTAAAATCAGTAAAAGCCGGCCGGGCTAATTTAACCGGCTCTTATGTAATTACAAAGCCGAACGGAGCTTTTTTATTGAATGCAAAAATTCCTCCGTATCAGCCGAAAAATGCTCCGCCGGATTATAAACCCGACCGCACTCGCCAACTTCTCTTAAATAACAAAGAGCTTGATTATTTATTTGGAAAAATTAAAGAAGGTTTGACGATTGTGCCGCTTTCCATCTATAATAAAGGTCGCCGAATTAAATTATCTATCGGCCTTGCCAGGCACAAGAAAAAACAGGATAAAAGAGAAACTATTAAAAAACGAGAATTTGAAAGAGAAAAAAGAAGAACATTAAAAGAATAATTGGGGGTGTAAAGCTTCGACAATTTATCTTCTGTCAGATTTGCAAGTCGAGCTGAATTAACTCGTAAAACTAATTCAAAATGATAAGTGCAAACTTATTTAATCGTCAGCCAGCTTACGCTTTAGCATAAGTGGCCATCGTCCAGCCAAAGCTTGATAGGCTGTTAAACGGTGTCAATCATCAAGCTCTGCCTTGATATGCTGATATTTAAGGCGAAACTAATCAGTAAAAAGTTCAAAGTATTTTGTTAAGTCTTAGCTTTGAATTTTACAAAATAACTTAACTAAGCTTGTAGAAAATTTGATAGTAATAATTTGGACGCGGGTGCAATTCTCGCCACCTCCACAACTATACAGATAAAATTAAATCTGCTATAATTTTAAAATCTTGGTAAAAGTTAATGAAAAAATAACCGCTCTGGAGTTGCGGGTCATAGATGAAACTGGCAATAATCTCGGAGTTTTGCCGTTACAAGAAGCGCTGAAATTGGCAAAAGAAAAAGGATTGGACTTGATTGAAATCGCGCCGACCGCCAAGCCGCCGGTAGCCAAAATAATGAACTATGACAAATACCGCTATCAGGAAACAAAAAAGCTGAAAAAACAGCGCGCTCAGCAAAAAATCCAAGAATTAAAACAAGTAAGAATCAGCGCCCGCGCCGCCGAACACGACCTCAAAATTAAGGCGGATAAAGTAAATGAATTCCTCGCCGAAGGGGACATAGTGGAAATCCATTTAATCATGCGAGGGCGGGAAAAAGCCCACAAAGATTGGGCGAAACAAAAACTGCTGGACTTCCTGAAAATAATCACTCCGGAACATAAAGTCCTCTTGGAGCCGAAATACGGAATGAGAGGATTTAATATGCAAGTCGCAAAAAAATAAACCTATGCGCAAAAGTTTTTCAAAAAGAATCAAAGTTACTAAAACCGGAAAAATGCTCCGCCGGAGAATGGCGCAGGACCATTTTCGCGCCAAACGGACTGGCAAACAAACCCGTAATAAACGAAAGGGGTTGTCTTTAAGTTCAGTTGATGTTAGAGTATTCCGAAAACGCTTATGAGCAGAGTCAAACGCGGCGTTATCGCCACTAAACACAGGAGAAAAATTCTCAAATATACCAAAGGATTCCGTTGGGGCAGAAAATCCAAAGAACGGGCCGCTAAAGAAGCCCTACTTCATGCCTGGAGCCATGCTTTCCGCGGCCGGAAAGAAAAAAAGCGGAATTTCCGCGCGCTTTGGAATGTGCGTATTAATGCCGCCGCCCGCCAAAATGGAATAAAATACAGCGAATTGGTAAATAAACTAAAAAAAGCCAACGTGAAGCTGGATAGAAAAATATTGTCTGACCTCGCCCTAAACGAACCGAAAATTTTTGCAAAAGTATTGGAAAAAGTCCGGTAATTTTACCGGACTTTTTCTTTTTTTAATAATTTCATCTTCTTATCTGAACCAAGAGCGTATCCTCCAATTTTTCCGTCACTTCGAATTACTCGATGGCAAGGAATATTTTTAAAATCCCGATTTTGGTTCAAAATATTGCCGACCGCGCGATAAGCGCGCGGCCGGCCAGCAAGCCGAGCAACCTCTTTATACGTGAGAACTTGTCCTTTGGGTATTTTACGGACTACGCTGAATACCTTTTCTCCGAAGGTGGTCATGGGCCTGTTTTAATATAATTTTGCTGTTTCTATGTTTAAGAAGTTTTTGGGCGTCGTTATGTAAAAACCAGCCGTAACCTTCATGCTCCCAAGAAAGCTTAATTTCTGGCTTCATGGCTTGGGCTAAAAAGAAAATTACAATTTTAAAAATCTTCTGTCCCTCGCGCTGATACATATACTTGTCGGTAACCTTAAAATTTCTATCCACTCTTAAAGACCGGGCTGGAATGCCGGCTTCTTCAGCAACCTCGCGAAGAGCGGCGTCATAACCGCGCTCGCCAGCTTCCAATTTTCCTTTGGCAAAATTCCAATATCCCCGGCCGTGATACAGCAACAGATATTTGGTTTCCACTTTCCCGTCCCTATCTTTTTCCCGCTTATATATAATTATTCCGGCTGAAATTTCACGCGGCATAATAAAGTTTTATCATTTTAACATTTTAAGCATTTTTTCCAATGACCAAGCATTAACAATGTCTTTTTTCTCGCACCAACGCTCTCGCTTCGCTCGCTCGGAAACCCTCGGTTTTCCGACGACTGCTATCTCGCGAGATAGCAGTCTGCCTTCCGACACGGTGAAAACCTTCCGGTTTTCCCCGACCCCCTTTTCACGCGGCTGGGCTTCCCTATTTTCCACCTTTTAACATAAACAGCATTCTATCTATATCAAACGCATTAATTATATCCTTTTTCTCAGCCCAACCGCGGCGCGCTTGCGCAATGCCGAATTCCAAATATTGAAAATGGCTTACGGAGTGGGCATCGGAATCAATGGCCATTTTCACGCCGGCTTCCACGCATTTCCGAATATACTCGTCTTTAAGATCAGCGCGGTCAGGATAAGCATTAATTTCCATTGCTGTTTTTGTCTTTTTCGCTTGTTTTATCAGTTCTTCCACATCAACCTCATAGGCCTCGCGTTTATTAATAATCCTGCCGGTCGGATGAAAAATAATATCTACCTGCGGATTTGACATCGCCCGCCTAATTCTTTCCGTCTGGTCTTTACGAGATAAATTAAAAAGTGAATGGACGGACGCGCCAACGATATCGCATTTAGCCAGAATCTCATCCGGCAAATCCATCGTGCCATCTTTTAAAATATCGCATTCCGTTCCCTTAAGAACTTTAAACTTTAAACTTTTAGCTTTTAGCTTGCGATTGATTTCGTCAATTGTTTGCCATTGCTTCTTAATTCTTTTTTCATCCAAACCGCGGGTCATTGCCAAACGCTTCGTATGGTCAGTAATCGCAATATACTCCAGTCCCAGTTTCATCGCCGCCTGCGCCATTTCTTCAATAGAATTCGCACCGTCAGTCCAATCACTCTGCACTTGCAAATCGCCCCTTAGGTCGTCATAACCGATAAGATTGGGAAGGATATTTTTCTTGGCTGCTTTTAGTTCTCCTGTCATTTCCCGCAATTCCGGCTCAATATAATCTAAACCAAATTTCTTATATAATTCTTCTTCGGTTTTTCCAGCAATTTGCTTTTTCCCTTTGAACAAACCATACTCGCTCAGTTTCCAGCCCCTTTTTATTGCCATTTCCCGCAAAGCGATGTTGTGATCTTTGGAACCAGTAAAATAATTTAGAGCGGCGCCATAGGACTCTTCCGGCAATACTCGCACATCCACATCTAAACCGTTTTTTAATTTCACTGCGGATTTCGTCTCCCCGTAAGAAAAAACTCTTGCCACTTCCGGCAGGGAAACAAAAAAATCCATTACTGGTTTTGGATTTTTAGAGATTATTAAAATATCCGCATCGCCAATGGTTTCTTTGCGGCGGCGCACTGAACCGGAAGTTACCAATTTTTCCACTTCTTTCAGCTTTTTAAGGCGGGATTCAATTTCTCTGATTTGCGGCACTACAAAACCTAAAACGAACCGGCCGCCGGATTTCTTTAAAAACTCAATGCCTTTTAAAATATTCTCTTCGCTCTTTTCGCCGAATCCCTCCAATTTTCTTATTCTCCCGGCCTTCGCCGCTTTCTCAAGATCTTTAAGATTGCGTACTTTTAATTTCTGATATAAAATTTTAATGGTTTTCGGCCCCAATCCTTCCACGTTCCGCAATTCTTCCAAATTAACCGGAATTTTCTTTTTAAGCTGGTCATAATATTTCAAGCGTCCAGTCTTTAACAGCTCCTCAATCTTTTCGGCGATAGAAACGCCGACGCCGGGAATTTCTTCCACGGCTTTTAAGCCGCCTTTTTTGTAAATTTCCGCAACCGGCTCGTCCAAAGCGGCAATCACTTCCGCGACCTTTTCATAAGCCCGCGGCTTAAAAGGCACATCCTGCATTTCCAAGTAAATTCCGATTTCACTTAAAATTTTAGCGGTCTCTTGATTAGTCATTAATATAATTATAAACCGCCTAATCTTAAATTGACATTTAAAGAGAATGGATTATAATTATGATTAATTGTTCCTAAATAATTCAATAAATGAAGCAAATTGTCGCTTGCCTGGTAATTCTAGTCAGTTTTTTTGGAATTTCCGGCTGCCGTTCTATTCCTAAATATCCAAGCGATAAAGCCTGGACCCATACTCCACTTTTTCAATCGGACCATAAAACACTTGAAGTCCAAGGGGATTTTAAAAACCAAACCGACGAATTCTTACTGGCGGCTTCTAAGCTAAAAAATGATATGGCCAGAGAAGAAGTTAAAGCGCTTGGATTTAACCCGGATTTAAAAACTCAGCCTTGCGACGAAATTGGTTGGCTGGAAGCTTCTCAAACTGCCATAGGCAACACGCAAATCAAAGAAAATACCATTGAAGCAGTGGTAGAAAACCGCAAGCAATATTCAGCAATCCGCTGCCGAGCTCGCGATATAAAAACAAGGGCTGACCGCACCTTTACCTATATCAACCACCGGGACATCTATGGCAAAGGTATTGATATCACACTCATGATTCTTTTTAGAAATAATAAGGTGGTAGGCGTGGATATTAACAAACGGTCAATTAAACCGCATGAAAGACAAAGCGCTTTGCTACAGATCTTAGGTGACATAATTAACCCGCCAAAAATTAATGTTGCCCCAAAAATGACTATACCCTAAAAGCCTTCTAAGGCTTTTTTTATTTTAAACCAGCCCTAACATGATCAATTTCCACCGACCGAGAAGCGGTTTTTCTGGGTAAAATCAAATCCGGAACCAAAAGCAGCAAAGCGGCGCTTAAAACCGCCATTATTCCCACTAATAAAAATAAAAATTTAAAACCGATAACGGTAGCCAGAGAACCGCCCAGCAAACCGGCGGCGCCAATTCCGAAACTAACCGTACTGCTGCTTAAAGCCCACTCAAAGGCGGTATGCTCCTTATCCAAGTGACGGGAAATAATGGCTGACCAAGAAGGAATGTAAAGCGCAAAACCGATGGCTTTGATAAACTGAACTAAATAAACGTGCCGCATCGCCGTTGCCA
>Ga0209542_10006713_pt1 | contig 22283 bp, 19 predicted proteins | sample RifCSPhighO2_01_FD_184028 | JGI IMG/M metagenome (GOLD analysis project Ga0209542, IMG submission 184028) | Soil microbial communities from Rifle, Colorado - Rifle CSP2_plank highO2_0.1 (SPAdes) (version 2) | ecosystem: Environmental > Terrestrial > Deep subsurface > Rock core/Sediment ... | reverse complement strand
GTGTCGTACGGCGCGGAACGGAGTGCTTTGACACCCACGAGACACACCACTTCGCGGAGGTGTGACGGATAGGCGGGGCCGCATGCGGTGAACTTATCCAACATGCATCCTGATTCGCGACCACTAGCGCGGTCGAGGATTAAGCGCGCGTCGGGGCAGCAAGTGTCGCTCGCCACCCTCCGCACGTTTTTTCTCCGTTCGAAATGGCAACTATTCGTTACGCTACCACTTGCGCTATTTCAAGTCAATCGTATTTCTCCGAGCGTTTCTTTTGTAAGACCCTTTATCTCCAGTACAGAAAGTATCGTATTCGCTTCGCTTGTAGAAAGGGTTGAACGACGGATAAGCTCATCTCGTGTCATTGGTTCATTGAGTAGAACTAGGATTTGTTTCTCTTCCGGCGAGCAATCAGAGTAATCCCGTGCGGTGTTTGCTCCCGCACTTCGTGAAAGTCCTAGGGCCTCTATGAGGTCGGCGGAAGAGGTAATGGGTGTCGCACCGAGCCGGATGAGCATGTGCGGTCCCGACGAGGTCGCAGAGAAGATTGAGCCCGGTACCGTAAGTACGTCGCGGTTGTACTCGGTGGCAAGGCGCGAGGTTATCATCGTTCCCGATTTTCTCTCCGCCTCGATGACGAGCACGGCATGTGACATTCCCGCCATGATGCGGTTGCGTTTCGGGAATGAGTAGGGCGTTGCTCTAAAATCCGGTTCGAATTCGGAAATGAGCGCACCACCCCTTTCGATGATCTGTTTGGCGAGTGGCGCATGCGAAGCAGGGTAAAGTACCTGATCGTCGAGTCCCGAGCCGGGGACAGCGATGGTTTTGAGTCCTGCCGAGAGCGCCGCTTTATGTGCGATGGAATCGGTACCTAGAGCAAGGCCGCTCACGATGACCACCGGATATCCGGAAAGTCCCGCGATGAGCTGTTCACAGACTTCTTTGCCGTAGCTGGAGTATTTTCGTGATCCTACAACACAGAGAAATTTGTATCGGTCCCACTCAGGCAGAGCGCCTCTATAGTAGAGTTGTTTCGGAGGATCGGTGATTTCAGTGAGGAGCGTGGGGAACTTCTTTTTTGAAAGGGAGATGACTTGTGCACTTCCTACTTGCATTGTCTTGTGAATAAGTATAACCTTTTTATGAAAGTCCTCCATATGAATGACTATATCCCTTTCAGGCTTTTTCTAGCTTCACTAGGGTCTGTACATAGCGTGCCGCCCTTTTCACCGCTCCCTCTGAAGAGTCCCTCGGGTTCCAGTTGCCAACCACGCTCAATGCGGTTAAGCGACATGGGGATACGCTTTTCCCCAGATCCAAATGTTCAGCTGGCAGACACAAACCCTGACAGCGACGTCGAAATCTGCTCGCCCTCCTAGGCAAGCATCCAACTTCTGAAAGCCAACTCCAACGGGTCGGCTTTTCTTTTTTCTGCACGAAGAGTATTCTGTAAACAGAAAGCAGAAGCTCCTATGAATAAATCATCCTTTCAATCACCATCCCAAAATCATACGGTTAATACCAGCCGCTCTCCCTCGCAAAACACACCCCCTCGGAGAACTTATTTTCCAGCGTTGAAACGAGCCTCTAATGCTGAGAAGCGGCGCCTTGTGCAGGAGCTCATCCTCAATGATCCTCACAACGATGAAGGTACATGGGCAGAGGTTGCTGATTATTAATCACTGACTTCTGTCAAAAGCGGGTCGCACAACCTGCTTTTTTTATTCTTGTTACTTTGTTATCATAATGCTATGTTTTTCTTCCTTAAGCTCCAAGCCCTAAGCTCCAAGCCCTAAGCTCTTTTATGCTAGACATCAAATTCATACGTGAGAATAAGGAGTTCATAGATTTAGCCGCGAAGAAGAAGCGGTTGAAGTTCGATGTCGCCTCTCTTATCAATGCCGACGATGAACGGCGCAATCTCCTCTCCTCAATAGAGAAAACGCGTGCGGAGCAAAATGAGTTTTCCGGTCAGATCGCAAAAATGCCGCAGGGCGAAGCTCGAAGCGCGCTTCTCTCTAAGATGAAGTCGCTCAAAGATGGTTTACAGATAGAAGAGGATAAGCTTGCGGAGATCATGAAACGATGGCGCAAGCTTATGCTTGAGGTTCCCAATATCCCCGATATGTCTGTTCCGGAAGGGGATACCGACGCGGAGAATTTCGAGCTTCGTGTGTGGGGCAAGAAACCTGTCTTTGAGGTTGAACCAAAGAATCACATAGAGCTCATGGAAGCTCTCGACATGGCTGATTTTGAGCGTGGCGCGGAAGTGTCTGGATTTCGGGGTTATTTTTTGAAGAACGAAGGTGCGCTTCTGGTGTTCGCACTATGGAATCTGGTGATCGACTATTTCCGTGGTAAACAATTTTCACCGATGATCGTACCCTCTCTTGTCAGACAAGAGACGCTTTTGGGGACGGGGTACCTACCACAAGGGGAAGAGGATCTCTACAAGACACAGGACGGCGAATATCTTGCGGGAACAGCTGAAGTCGCCTCCATGTCTTATTTTGCCGATAGCATTCTGGCAAAAGCCGATCTTCCGAAAAAGGTACTCGCGTTTTCAGATAGTTTTCGTCGGGAAGCGGGGAGTTATGGTAAGGATGTGAAAGGCCTCATACGCGTGCATGAGTTCTACAAATTCGAGCAAATCATTCTCTGTGAGGCGAGTCACGAGCAGAGCGTGCGGCACCACGAGGAGCTTCTCGGACATGCCGAGGCACTCCTCCAGTCACTTGAGCTACCGTACCGTGTCGTGGTCAATTGCACGGGAGATCTGGGACTTGGGCAGGTGAAGAAATACGACCTTGAGACGTGGGTGCCGTCGCAGAAGCGGTACGTGGAAACGCACTCATGCTCGTACTTCCATGATTTTCAGACGAGGCGTTTGAATATAAAATACAAAGATGAGACCGGCAAGACCCGCTTCGCTCACTCACTCAACAATACGGCGCTCGCCGTACCGCGCATCCTGGTACAGCTCATTGAGAACAATCAGCAGTCGGATGGCAGCGTGAAGATTCCCAAAGTACTTATCCCGTATCTAGGATTTGATCGCATTTCTCCTAAGCGCTAGCATGTCTTTTTCTATCCTATCGTTTCGAAAGCGACGCCGTCCTTCGCGGCTCTCAAGGCGTAAGTGGAGGAAAAGGATAGCATATACGGGTTTCGCGCTTTCCTCGTTGCTTTTATTATTCACGGTTGTCGCGCGTCAGGCCAATAATGAGGATATCCTCATAACGTCCCTAGTCGTAGAGGGTAACGCGCTGATACCGACGGAGGCGATACGCGAAAGAGCGAACGAAGCGCTCTCCGGATATTATTTTTTGTTGTTCCCCAAGAGGAATACGTTTCTGTTTCGGGAGAAGACACTCGTTTCCAGTCTGAAGGATTCATTCCCTGCCATCGGGTCGCTGGAGTTGCAGAAGATATCTCTGTCGGGGCTTAAGATCGTGGTGCATGAGCGCCAACCGTTCGCTATCTGGTGCCCTTCGGGTAGCCAAGGAGGGGATTCACGATCAACCGACTGTTATTTTCTTGACCGAGAGGGGATGCTTTTCACGGAAGCACCTCATTTTTCATCAGGGGTATACCTCCGATTCGAGAGTGCCGCTACCGACTCCAGTGTTTTGGGGAATTTTGTCATGCCCCCGGAGCGATTCTCGGAATTTCTCTTTTTCCTTAAATCGTTTAAGCCTTTAGGTCTCGATGTTTCACAAATCGTTATCGAGAAAGGCGCAGGCAATATCGAGGATTACACGCTTGTTCTCACAAAAGGGACAAAGCTCTACATCAATGCGCTACAGAGTCTGGAAGCGACCCTCCAGAACGTATCGACTTTTTTCACCGATCCTGAGATCGCGATGAAAAAAGAAGCTTTTCTTGAACGTGTGGCATACGTGGATTTTAGGTTTTGGAATAAGGTCTATTACCGCTACCGATAGCGCTCGCATGGTTCTTTTTGAAAACACGAAAATGTTTTGCTGAAGATTGTCAGCTATCTCCGTCTCGTAAACTCGCAACGGAGATTTTTGCTTGGCAAAATCGCCTGAAACGCAAAGCGGTTTGCGTTTCAGTTATCCGGCGCCGGTCGCGCCTTCCAAGGTCTTTAAAAAGAACACTAAGAAATAGTCCTACTGCGTACAGATGTGCATATGCTAACTCCACGCTATAGCGTGAAGTTAGCATATACGTTCGTTGCGCAGTAGCGAGATTGTTTGAACACTACGCTTGTTATAGTATTCTTTCAGTTTGAACAGTCAACAGTCAACCAAAGGACACAAATACCTATAATTGCATGGGAAGACGGAGAGCGATTCGAGTGTGGAGAGAATGGACACGGATTAGTCCTGCCCGGTGGCAAAGTGTTCATAATCGAAGGTGAAGGGGGTCGGTCGGGCTACAAGTTTCGCAAAGAAGGATTAGTACCCAGAGATACTCGCCAGCAGGCCAAGATACCTGTTGCCGAGATAACTTTCGCCCTCGACTGTGTGTCGGCCATCCTCGAAGCCGGTTCTTACAAAAAACACTAGTAGAAACTGAACCCTAAAGGCCCCGTATATTCTGCGGCGCCTTTTTCTTTACATCGTACGTGGATAGCCAGGTTTCTTAAAAGGGTATAATAAACGGGATGAGTTACCTTTTCATATTGCCGAGCTACCTGATGTGGCATTACGGAGAAGCGCTCTCGGACATTGTCCGTGTCTGGACGAATTTCCTTTGGTTTTTATACAACTATTTCTCTCTTCCGTTGCTACTTCGCACCTTTTTCGCACCTTGGCGAAGAATCCGTGAAGAGCGCTCAAAGAAGGGGTTTAGCCCGGAAGATATCGCCGAAACAGTCGTTACCAATACCGTTATGCGGCTTGTGGGTGCCCTCATGCGTCTGGTGATCATCGCTGTCGGGTCGGTGGTCGTACTGGCGGCCTTTTGGGCAGGATTGCTTTTCTACGCAGTCTGGCTTCTTATGCCTCTGCTCATCCCCGTCTCATTTATCTTCGGATTATCAAGGCTCTTTTGAATGGTATGACCTACTTTGATCTTGAACGGGAAGCAAAACGCTACTATCCGGCCATCGCGCTAGATAACCTTCTTCCGCGAACTGTTCGAGCGTGGTCAATCAAGATTTTGAGTGTGCTTGCTCTCCTCACCTTTGCGGGGAGCATCCCTGGGTTTGTTCCAGGTCTCACGCAGCGCATCGCTGAATTTATTCCGCAGATAACCGTTTTCGTACAACTGGCGCAAGGGGGTCTTTTTCTCTGTCTGACGTTCCTGATGCCTGTGTTCGCACTGCATGCGTTCCACAACTCTTTTTACTTTCGAGGGTATGGGAAGACATTATCCGAGAAAGCTTCTGATGACAGCACGAGGCTTACGTATGAAGTGGCGGTATTCTGTTACGGCGCCAATACCGCTGACATGACGAGGAGCTTCATCGGGTTTTCGTATGGCAACATGATCTTGTTGCGCTCTGGGCTTGAGCCTGCCGAGATCGCTAAGCTTGCACAAGAGACAGTCCCGTTTCCCGCAGAGAGACTGGTGCTCGAACCGTCCGAAGAAAGGGGGGTCATACATACGTTCGACATCGCGTTGGCGCTGTTCCGTCAGGATGCCCGCTTCTCGGATTTTTTGTTCAAGCACGGCATTCAGGAGAAGAATTTCTCTGACGCGGCGCATTGGATGCTTCGTGATATCGCACGCTACAAGAAGCATTTGCGTTGGTGGTCGCGCGACGCCTTGGGCCGCATCGAGGGCATCGGGAAAGATTGGGCGTACGGAACAGCCTTCCGTCTCCGCCAATATGCCGACGAGATCACCTCCCACGACTTGCCACAGTTTTCTTCATTTCCTAAATATATTCAGGAGGATATAGAACGACTTGAGGCTTCTCTTTCCCGAAATCGTCAGGCGAATTCGATTATCGTGGGCGAGGATGGGGGAAGCAAGCGCCAGGTCTTGCAGGGTTTCTGCTCGCTGGTGCAGGAGGGAAAAGTGTTCCCGTCGCTCGAGCACAAGAAAGTGTACGTATTCAATCCGGAGCGTCTCATTTCGGCAGCGCGAGAAAAAACGAAATTCGAGTTCGAATTCATCAAACTTTTGGATGAGTCTGCTACTGCGGGAAACGTCATCATGGTCATAGAAGACCTTCCCGGATTTATTGAAAGTGCCTCGCGCATCGGGTCAAACGCAGTGTCTCTCCTCTCGCCCTATCTGGACAGCCCGGTCATCCAGTTCATCTGTTTCTCAAGTCCGACGCCGTTCCATCAGGCGATTGAGCCTGATGAGACACTCATCACTAAATTCGAGGTGATGATACTCAAAGAGGGGGAGGCGTTGGATATCATACAAACCCTGCAGGATGAGGCATCAAGCGTGGAATCGCAGTATGGCATCATGATTTCACAACCGACGCTCTCGGTTATCGCCGAGAGCGCTGACCGCTATGTCACTGAAGGAGTGATGCCCGACAAAGCAATTGACCTTCTGCACGAGCTTGCCGCGAAGTTTGGTCAGCAGGGGAAGAAATATCTCGTACGCGCCGATGTGTTGGAGTTCGTGAAGGCAAAGACCGGTATACCGACTGGCACGGTTTCCAGTGCGGAGCAGGATAAGCTCGTTCGTCTCGAAGAATACCTGCATCAGCGCGTCATCGGTCAAGATGAAGCGGTCAAAGCCATAGCTAACGCGATGCGCCGCGCACGCGCTGGCGTGACCAACCCTAATCGCCCCATCGGGTCGTTTCTTTTTATGGGTCCGACTGGTGTTGGAAAGACGGAAACGACCAAAGCGCTTGCGCAAACGTTCTTTGGCGACGATAACAGGATCCTGCGATTGGACATGTCGGAATATAAAGCAGAGGACGCCCTTCCCAAGCTTATCGGCTCGTTCGGGTCAAATACGCCCGGAGTGCTCACCTCGATGCTTCGAGAGAAGCCCTACGGAGTGCTCCTTCTCGATGAGTTCGAAAAGACGACCAAAGACGTGATGGACCTGTTTCTCCAGGTGCTTGATGAGGGAATGTTTAGTGATATGCGCGGTAAGAAAGTGAACGCGCGCAATATGATTATTATCGCGACGTCGAACGCCGGGAGCGATCTGATATGGGATTATGTGAAGCGCGGAGAGAATCTTGCGGAGAAGAAAAATGAGGTGATCGAGACTATCGTTAAAGAGGGGATTTTTAAACCCGAACTCCTCAACCGTTTTGACGGTGTTATCCTCTTCGAGCCGATAGACAGCGCGCGGCTTCGCGAAATCGCAAAGTTGATGCTCGAGAGATTCCGCGGTCGCATCCGCACCAGAGGCATCGATTTAGAGATTACCGAGGACCTTGTGAATTTTCTGATGCAGTTCGGGTCTGATCCTAAGTTCGGCGCCCGCCCCATGAATCGTGCCATTCAGGATACGGTGGAGCAGAAGATTGCCGACAAGATAATCCAGGGCGCGATAAAGCCGGGGGAGAAGATCGTGCTGACGGCAGAAGACCTAGTGTAATGCTATGGAAAACCCTGAAATACTGCCACATTCGCACAGAGCAGACCCTGAAGAAGTGGAGCGACAGGCGAACTGCCAAGAGCTGGACAGTATTATTTTGTTTGAGAGATTACAAAACCCTGAAATTCGTAGACAGATGATTGATATGATAGAAAAGTCTGAGCATCAGCAAGTTCGGGGAGAGAGAAGAGTTGATAGGGACCCCCATGGAAAACCCAGACGCACACCGGATAGAAAAATCATCTGGAAAGACTATGAGCCAAAGTCACGGGAAGAGATAGAAGCGACGATTGATAAGAATCTTGCGTCGGTTGAAAATGCAACAGTTGTTTTCATGAATGACGTACCCCTTCCGCATGTTCATCGTTTCCCCGATAACACGAGAGTTGAAGTGGTGCCACTTTGCTGGAAAGTGTCTACCGAACAAGGGCAAGCAACAACAAAACAGATGGCAATTGCGGAGGCTCATGAGAAAGGCCACATTGTTCGTCCATTTAGAATAGATGATTTTGCTTCAGTAGACGCTGTCTTTCTCAAGGCCTTTGATCAAAAAGTAGTGACATACACAAGAGAGGATTATGAAAACCTGCTGAAACTATATCCACCCAAAGAAGATCAAAAAACACCTTCTTTTTCGGAACAAAAAGAGATGTTTTTCAAGTATCTTTTTCGTGCAAGCGAGCTTGCTGAGCGCATGTCGCAATTGAAGAATTATTTTGGTATAACCGGAAACGAGGAATTTACCAAGGACCATTTAGATTATGCTCGAGAGCACTACATCAAAGATACGGGGATGGATAATCTTATGACTAAATTCTTTCAGGCAATTACTCTCGAAAAAGAGGAGGATTTCCTTGAACTCATAAACTCGGCTGGGATTTAACGCAGTATTCTCGTGTTTCGTAACACGCACGCTGTCGGTATATGAGTGGGTGAAGTGTATTCATATATGGGTACATCCACTCTTAAGGTGCAATCTTTGATGTTTGAGATAATTGCGTTTCTCTAGCGTTTTGATTTGTATTTCTTGGGCCACGGGAACAGGAGGAAGTACAGAGGATATTTTCTCTTAAGGTTTGCGAATGAGTGATTTAATTCATGTAAGGTCTTGCGTTTTTTGAGTTCCGCTTCAAGTCCTCTGACGGCTTGTTCATAACCTGGTAGTTCGTCACGGAGCCAGCGCTTGACTCGGTGGATGGTCTCTTGACCCACACCGAGCGATTCTTCAATCTCTCGGAAACTGTCTCCACGCAAGAGCATTCGCGCGATGAGAATGCGGCGTCCGAGCATGACACGCTCGCTCGGGGTGAGGAGATCGCGCAGGAAGAGCTTCACCTTGTCGCGCCCCCTAAGTGATCCCAAAGCGGTATAGAGGGTATCAAGTGTCTTAATGTATTCTTTTTGGGCAAGTAAATGAGGCTTTACTTTCATACTTCTATTCTAATATAATAATTACCAGTGTATCAATATATGGGTACAGTTGGGGCACACGTGAGCGTAGAGAATGGTTTATACATTCAGATATTGACAATAATGTTGTTAGGGGGTAGTATGCTTTTTACAACATGAATCAGAAATTCTTTAGCTTCTATTTTTTCTTTTGGGACTCTCGTTGAGAGCCGATTTCTGTTGTTACCTCACTAACACTAGAAACGGGCTCTCAACAGGGCCCGTTTTGATTTGTTCCCTCTGCGCCCTGTGTGGGGATGGCAGAGAAGGTTCTTTGGACACAAACAAACACGGAGGAAATACCATGAATGGAAACGGAAACTCGGAAGAGCGTATGTCTGACTGGAATATCAAGAGTATCACCCCGATGCCCAAACGGAGCGATTTGAAGTCGGAAATCCCGCTACCGTTGGAGGTATTCAATCGAGTCGTTAAACCTGCTCGAAAAGGAGTCTGTGACATCCTGGCTGGGGAAGACGACCGGCTCATTGCGAATGTTGGACCATGCTCGATCAGTAGCGTTCTCGAGGCACTCGAGTACGCACACCTCCTCAAGGGGCTGATTCCGAAAGTGCCCAAGCTGTTGGTTATCATGCGGGCATGTCTGGATAAACCCAGGACAGGTGTAGGTTGGCCGGGATTCTTTTTGGACCCCGACCTCGACGGTTCGAAGAATGCCCATCACGGTCGACAGAGGGGGCGCAAGCTCCTTGTTGATATTGTGAGTATGGGAGTTCCTGTGGGTCTGGAGCTCCTCGACGCGAATGCCTGTCAGGTTGTGGATGAATGCGCTGCCTATTGGTGGATCGGCGCCCGCACGGTCACCTCGCAGCGTTTGCGAGAGATCGCCAGTGGACTCTCGACGGCTGTGGGGTTTAAGAATCCCACCGACGGCAATATCGCAGATGCCGTTGAAGCGTGCGATGTGGCGCGCCATGAAGCAGCCTTTATCGCGATGAACCATGCGGATATCGAGTGCTTGTATCGCACCAGAGGCAATACTTTTGTGCACGTCATCATGCGCGGTTCGGTCAAGGGTCCGAATTTTGACCCTGAATCTGTTGCGCAAGTGGTGCACATGCTTGCCAAGCGGGGTCTTCCGACACGCATACTGGTGGATTCGTCACATGCAAATTCGGTTGATCCATCCAATCCAGGCTCTGGAAAGGATTACCGCAGACAGAAGGATGTTATTGAAGATGTCGTCGATCGAGTGATCGCTGGTGAAAGGCATCTCGCGGGATTCTTCTACGAGAGCTATCTCGAGGGGGGTAACCAGAAGATCCCTCTGGATCTCTCGGAATTGAAACCGCGGGTATCCATTACTGATGGATGCGATGACTGGAAGACGACGGAGCAAACGTTGTTTCACATCAACGACAAACTCTCTTGCTTCAAGCCTTCTCCAGAAAGGTGATTCAAAACCGGTGCAGCGATGCGCCGGTTTTTTCTTTGCAAAGAAAAAACCGGCGGAGGTGTGCCCGTCGGTTTCGTTGATTCCTTCACGATATAAAAACATCTCCGCTTATTCGTGCTATCTCCGAGAGCGCATGGCAGATGTCGCCTGATGACGGCTGATAGTGCTCTGCAAGCACCACCGTTCTCGGCTCGCCTCTGCGAGGAGGTTTTCCGCTTTTGAATGAATGTCCTTCACAAAGGAGTCCGGTGAAAAGTAGTGCGCCGATCGCGCTGTCTCTAAGCTTCTCGACCTCAATCCAGGTAACCCTTTTTACCCGCATAAGCTCGGTCTTCTCACGTATTGCCCGGATGCGCCCGTTGTTCGGTTGCATCACGATTAAGATGGTCATCTTTCGACCGAGGAGCTTTTTCGTGTGCCGGCCCATGAAAATACCATAGACGAAGGCTCCTTCGGAGTCGCCATCTACAGCATGAGAGGCAAGTTCAAGAGCAAGCGCCATCTTGCCCCGTTTGAGGAGTTTCATCCCCGCGAGCCAATTGAGATGAGCTGTAGGAGTCTGGTTTCTTTTCATTCTGTCCTTCATTTAATGCTCAAACGATAAATTGTCAATGCGAACGTTTGTGTTACAGTACAGCCCATGAATCCCGTTAGAAATTTACAAAACACCTACCACACGAAGCGCCCGCCTGCGCGCAACGCGCGGGCAGGCGAGAGGCGAATAGCCTCATCCTTCTCTACGGCGCAGCGCTTCGCTACAAACGGGACGTACCTATCCGGTACACGCACTGCGCGAGATTATTTACTCGTAAATTTCTAACGGGATGAACTTAGGATTTTGGGAAAAGTTGAAGAATCCGATCATGCTATTAGCACCCATGGCGGATGTCACTGATGTTGCGTTTCGGAAGATCATCGCGAAATATGGCAAGCCCGATGTTTTTTTCACCGAGTTTACCTCCGCAGATGGCTTGTGCTCGTCTGGGAAGGATAAGCTTCTCATTAATTTCAAATATTCAAAAGAAGAACATCCTATCGTCGCGCAGGTGTTTGGTGCAAGACCTGAAAAGATATTTGAAGCGGCAAGACTGGTGAAGAAACTAGGGTTCGACGGACTGGATATCAATATGGGATGCCCCGATCGTTCTATCGTAAAGCAGGGCGCCGGCGGTGCGCTCATAAAAACGCCCGCACTTGCACGCAAAGTCATTCAAGCGGCTATTGAGGGGGCGGGAGGACTGCCGGTATCGGTGAAAACTCGTCTGGGATTCTCAAAGGATGTTCTGGAAGAATGGCTACCTGAACTCTTGAAGGAAGAATTGGCGGCAGTCTGCATTCACGCGCGGACAGTCAAAGAGCTTTCAAACGTTCCTGCGCGGTGGGAGAGGGTAGCCAAGGCCGTAAAAATTCGAGACAAGATGAAATCAGAAATGTTTATCATCGGCAATGGTGACGTCCTAGATCTTGCGGACGCTCGTCAAAAAGCGAAAGAGACGGGAGCGGACGGCATCATGCTTGGGCGTGCGATATTTGGGAATCCGTGGTTTTTTGCAGAGCGAAAAAAGGCGGTTACCATAGAAGAGAAATGTGCGGTTCTTATCGAGCACAGCAAATTGTTCGAGAAGTATTTCAAGAATATCAAGAATTTCGCCGTTATGAGAAAGCACTTCAAAGCCTATATCTCGGGTTTTGATGGAGCTAAGGAGCTACGCACCAAGCTCATGGAGTGCGAGGATGCTTCCGAAGTGAAAAAGGTTTTAGAGAGTTATTTAAACGTCTCAAAATAGAGGTTTTTCCCGCTAAGGCAGGGGCGCTTGACCAGTACCTTTATATATGATACAATTATAATTGGCATGAAAATAACATCCTAGAGCAGAGGGTTTGGAACCCGGGGACAAGCGCCCCTTATCCCGCCCTATAAACCGCCGTAAACCAAGCGCGAAAGGCCAGATGAAACCGTTCTTCTTATGTAATCGTCGGGACTAGAGTAATGTTCCACTTCTAAACGGAATATTGCTCCAATCCCTGCAAACACACTGGCGGGAGAAATCCGCCAACGGCACGAGTGCTATTGTATGTGAGCTCGTGCCGTTTTGATTTTCTATAATCTTTTCCACATATTTTCTTTTGTTTCAAGACGATAGATTCTAAAATTCCTTCAGGCGAGTACAATCACGCCTTAGGAAGGAAGAATAAGATTATGAATATTCTGATTCCCACTTTTCTCAGAGGGGAGGTGAAGGTAGCGGGTTAAAGACCCGTATCTAGCGACGGATAATCGCACCATCTGTCGTTCAAGGAGGATTGCGAACGGTTTTTTTCGGGGCGGCACAGTTCCTTCGTGCCGCCCTTTCCATTTTCCGTCAGTGCGACTTACTTTCTCAAAACAGGGGTTCTGGGGTATACCCCGTGAGATATACCACCCAAAGTGACAGCATCCAAGTTATTTTACATATGAGGTAATTAGGGATCTTCACTAGATGTAGCTCCTAGTTATCTCATGGGGTATACTTTTGCTATGAATAAACCGAGCGAAACAGCGCTGTATCGCAAATACCGACCGCAAAGCTTTTCCGAAGTTTTAGGTCAGGACCATATCTCAAAAGTACTCGAGGGTTCTATCAAGCTGGGACGTATTTCACACGCCTACCTTTTCTCTGGTTCGCGCGGGACAGGTAAGACATCAGTAGCACGTATCTTTGCAAAAGAGATAGGCACAAAGCCGGAAGATATCTATGAGATAGACGCAGCGTCGAATACCGGAGTGGACGATGTGCGGGCGCTCAACGAGTCCGTCAATGTTTTGCCGTTCTTGTCGAAATATAAAGTTTACATTGTCGATGAGGTGCACATGCTCTCGAAGTCCGCATTCAACGCGCTCTTAAAGACTTTGGAGGAGCCGCCGGCGCATGTCATTTTCATCCTTGCGACGACTGAATTCGAGAAGTTGCCGGAGACAATAGTTTCGCGGTGTCAGTCGTTCTCGTTCAAACGGCCAAGCCAGGAAATCCTCGCCAAAGTCATCGCCGGCGCGGCGAAAAAAGAAAGTTTTTCGCTTGAAGCATCGAGCGCGGATTTGATAGCGCTCCTTGCCGATGGGAGTTTTCGCGACGCGCTCGGCATTTTGCAAAAAGTAACCTCCTCGTCCCGCGATAAAAAGATCTCCGTTGAAGAAGTCGAGCTAGTAACAGGCGCGCCTAAGGCATCCATTGTCAACGATCTCATTGTTGGTATCGAGAAGCAGGATTTAGAAAAAGCGCTTTCGGTCATTCGCAAAGTCGCCGAGCAGGGAATCGACATGAAAGTCTTCGCAAAACTCTTGCTGCGCAAATTGCGGTTCGTACTTCTGCTTCGTTTCGCACCACGCCTCAAAGAAACTATAGAGTCTGAACTTTCTACAGAAGATTTTTCTTTTATTTCCGAACGCGCTCTCGCAAAAGATTCACGTATCAACGAAGAAACATTACTGCAATTTCTTGAGGCCTATGAAGGTATGCGCGACTCTTTCGTTCCCGAGCTCCCGCTTGAGCTTGCGCTGATTCAAATCCTCCAAACGTAGCGGAACAAAAAACAGGTACGTTCCGCGGAACGTGACTGTTGGTTCATTCACCACATACACGTATTCTCAGCGACCGCTGAGAATACGTGTATGGGGTGAAGAAAAAAGCCGACCATGCCCTAGGCGCTTGCGGTCGCAAAGTTGCGCGGCGGCTAAATACCTTCGGCGCGGATTATAGTGATCACTGTTTGAAGCACTATCACCATGTCGTGGAGCACAATGCGCCAACCTGGATTGTTTCGGCAGAACTCTGCGTACTCCATGTCGACTGTCTCCTGCGAGAGCCCGTACTTTTTGGATTTATGAGTCTGGAATCTTCCGGTAAGTCCCGCACGCAGGAGTGTTTTTGCTCGGATGCCCCCCGTGAGCCCGCGTTCGTATTCTTCGGGATTTGTCGGGCGGGGGCCCACCATAGACATCTTCCCCGTCAGAACGAGGAAGAGCTGGGGAAACTCATCGAGGTATACCTGGCGCAGGATGAGTCCGGTAAAGGTCATATTGCGCCAATCCTGCTCGAGTTCTTTCGTGTGTATCGTTCCGTTACTGCGTGCGTGCGCAAGCGAAGAATTTTTAAACGTCCTGAACTTGTAGAAGGTAAAGGGTTTTCCTTGCGAGATGCGGGTTTCTGTATAGAGTAGAGGTCCCCGAGAGGCGGGAGAAACGGTGCGCTCAAGCGCGAACAATATGAGAATGGCGAGAATAAGAGGCGAAAGGACGACAATGACGATGATGCTCGCAATAATATCAAACGCCCTTTTAAGGGGCGGGACAGGGATTAGTTCTAGTTGTTTGTTCATTTCCTGAATGCCTATCAAGATATCAGAAATTTCTCTTGTTTCCTAGCGTTTACTTTAGAGATTTTTCGCTGTAATCTGAATACCATTGCGGGGTCGTCTAACGGTAGGACATGTGCCTTTGGAGCACAGTATGAAGGTCCGATTCCTTCCCCCGCAGCCAGCTCGTGCTAGGTTATCGCGCTCGAGACGCATCGAAAACCTACGAGAACTATTCTGACATCGCATACCGGCTGAGCGCCGTATCCAGAACGAAAAGCCGCCTTCACAGGCGGTTTTTCGTTGGAGTTGTTTTGTTTACACGTCGCTATTTTAGTTCTAATGTTTGCCGTTAGAGCACTCCTGTTGAGTGTTTCTTTTGTACTTCGTCAACCAGCAACTACTGTATAGATTATGAGCAAAAATACCTTGTTCGATAAGGTGTGGAACCGCCACACGGTTCGGGTTTTGCCCAACGGTCAAACCCAACTTTTCATCGGACTCCACCTCATCCACGAGGTTACGAGTCCGCAGGCATTTCCCATGTTACGAACGCGTGGCCTAAAAGTTCGATTCCCGCAACGCACCTTTGCTACCGTGGACCATATCGTGCCCACGTCGATTGAAGGCCGCAAGCGTCCATTCATGGATATGATCGCCGATCAAATGTTGTCGGAAATCGAGAAGAACTGTCGCGAGTCCGGCATCACGTTCTTCGGTCTCGGCGACGAGGGACAAGGAATCGTCCACGTCATCGGCCCGGAACTGGGACTCACCCAGCCCGGCATGACCATCGCCTGCGGAGACAGTCACACGTCTACGCACGGTGCATTCGGTTCGATCGCGTTCGGTATCGGCACCACCCAGGTGGCAAATATTCTGGCCAGCCAGTGTCTCTTGGTCCAAAAGCCGAAAGTTCGGCAGATTAAGGTCAACGGAGAGCTAACACATGGTGTTTATGCCAAGGACATCATCCTGGCGATTATCGGCAAGCTCGGAGTCAAAGGCGGCATCGGCTATGCGTACGAATACGCTGGCCAGGCCATCGAAGCTCTGGACATGGAGGGTCGAATGACCGTTTGCAACATGTCGATTGAAGGCGGCGCCACCTGTGGCTACGTCAACCCCGACATGCGAACTCTGAATTATCTTCGTGGGCGCAAGTATGCCCCGCAAGAAAAAGACTGGGAGAGATTCATGGATTGGTCCAGAGATCAGATCTCGGCACCAAACGCCGAGTTCGACGACATCGTTGAGCTCGATGGCAAGACAATTCCGCCGATGGTCACCTGGGGCATCACCCCTGGCCAAGTCGTCGGAGTCGATCAGAACTTGCCGGAGGACGCCGACCCCGAAGCCCTGGTTTTTATGGACTTCAAGGCCGGTCAGCCGATCATCGGTACGAAAGTGGACGTTGCCTTCATCGGCTCGTGCACCAACGGACGGATCACTGATCTCCGCGAAGCCGCGAGCATCGTGCAGAAGCACGGACTCAAGGTTGCCAAAGGCGTGAAGGCTCTGGTCGTTCCAGGGTCGGAGATGGTTCTGAAGCAGGCTGTCGCTGAAGGTCTCGACGAGATCTTTCGCAATGCAGGCTTCGATTGGCGCGGTGCTGGATGCTCAATGTGTCTGGCCATGAACCCCGACAAGCTGGTGGGGCGTGAGCTCTGCGTCAGTTCGTCAAACCGCAACTTCAAGGGTCGTCAAGGAAGCCCGACTGGTCGGACCCTCTTGATGTCACCCGCTTCCGTGGTCGCTTCGGCTACTGCGGGAGAAGTCACCGACGTTCGGCAACTCATCGCTAGTTGATTCGATGCGCTTTACGTATGAAGAAGTTCAGACGGGTGACATGTCTCTTGAAGATTTCATCAATAAATATCATCTACCCCAAACGACCATAAAAGAGCAAATACAGAGATTGTTCGCAAAGAAGATAACGGGGCGATCATACGGCAGAAGAGGCAGGGAAAATCAGGGGAAGCACCAAAAAGGTGGTAGATCAATTCGTGAGATGTAGAGGAATGCAAGTGGTTGTGAATTTAAACCTGATAGCCTAAGATTCTGTGGGCTTTATGGAGAGTTTCCCATTCCCAGAATATAAGTCGGATTTGATAACATAGACACTATGACCAAAAAAGGTATCGCCGGTGGTGTGGTACACAAAATACCCAAGGATTTACGAAAGGCCATGGCTTCTTCCCCGGCTGCGTGGGCAGTATGGGAAGATATTACGCCGCTTGCACGCAATGAGTGGATTTGCTGGGTCATATCCGGAAAAAAAGCAGAGACCCGTGGTATCCGAATTGAAAAGGCACTCTCGAAGCTAAAAGGAGGAATGCGCAGACCTTGCTGTTGGGCCGGCTGTGTACATCGGTGAATGGAAGCGACCCAGGTTTCTTACGAGCATAGCAAGTGTAGGGATCGAAAGTGTAACTTCGTGCCGTTCGTAATATCGATTATGGTATTCTGGTCATTGTCATGATGAAACCAGTCCACGCGCATTACTACGAGGTAGAGGCGGACACCCATACAGAGTTGGGAGAGAAGCTCGGTATACTTTTCGGCCCGTTGACGGAGCGTACTATCGCCCGTGCGCGAAAGCAGAAAGGGTGGGAAGAGAAAGTGGCCGTATCAAAACCGCTTCTTGTAGAGACGCAAACATATTTTCCGGAGTACGCGGAAGAATTGGAGGCGTATGCCAGAGTGGCCGGTGTGCCGTTTTTAGACATGTGGGTGCTCAGCCTTGAGGGTGAGCTCGATTCTGTGGGATATGAGAAATGTACGACGGTCGTAACGAACGGCGGCAAGCTTATTCTCCACAATGAGGATTGGAAGCATGGGAAAGATTCCATTTGCATACTCAAAAGGAAATTACCTGGTCTGACGACCCTCGAACTACACTACTACAGCGCTCCCTTGGGCGGGACGTCGATCACGGTGAACTCGCGGGGCTCTCTGCAAGCCATTGATACGCTTACCCATCGCGATAAGCGCGTTGGCGTACCCAGGAATGTCATAGCCCGCTGGCTTTCCGAGACCAGTGGAACCGAGGCTGATTTTGAAGAACTTCAGTCACTCCCTCGCTCGTCGGGATACAATCACATTTTTGTCGATAGAAGAGGCACCGTGCGCAACATAGAGAGCTCGGCGACGCAGGTTGAGATATGCAAGCCAGCCCTACCATTCGCGCATACGAACCATTTTCTACTGGAGAGGATGAGGGAGTATGAGGCAAGAATGGAGGACGCCCTCACATTCACGCGGTATCAGTGCGCCTGCGAGCTCATGAAAGAGACGATGACCGTGGCCGAAGCAAAAGCTCTTTGCGACAACACATCGTGTGGGGGGAAGGCGAGTATCGCGAATTACGAGACTATCGGAAAAGTCGTCGTTGATCTTGAGCGCTCCAACGCAAAGATCTGGCTTAAGCGGGAAAGCGACAAAGGGTGGGTGGACTATTCCTTAGATTTCATGGTTGTGTGATTATCTGCATTTTAGCAGAGGGATTGGTACGAGGTTATCGCGCTCTTTTTTATATACACTTTTCATGGTATACTCAGTTCACAATGAATCCCGTTAAAAGCTGCGGAAAGTGGACTTATAACGTGTGTTTAAGAATCATGCAAAACAGTCGAATTAAATATTATAAGATACTAAATTCAAGCAGAGACGGATTGTACGTTTCTTGTCCCGAACCAAGAATCCTATCGGATTCTGCTACGGGACATGTAGTGTCGCAAGTAGCTATTAGTACTAACTTCTCGCCCCGTGGCATTTCGATGTCTGGAGAAATGCATTGGGGCTTCTAACGGGATGAAAAAGATTATCATCGCGGTTATTATCATTGTTGTACTCGGCGGTATCGGCATCTATTACGTTATGAAGAGTCCTTCCGATACGCTGAATGTAACGCAAGATCAAACAGCTACGAGCACTTCAACGACTGGCACGGAACAGAATGTGCGTGGTGGCACTGGAGCGACGGTCATCGGCAAGTCAAGCGGCGGTCGCGATATCATCGCATACACCTATGGTACCGGTACCACGACCAAACTCCTTTTTGTCGGCGGTATCCACGGCGGCTATGAGTGGAACACGGTACTCGTAGCGCAGGCGCTTGCGGACTATCTCAAAGTGACGCCGAGCGTAATCCCCTCGAATATTCAGGTAACCGTTATCCCGGTATTGAATCCTGACGGCTTGGTTAAAGTCGTCGGCACTACGACGGGGAACTTTACATCGGCGAATGTCTCATCCTCGCAAGAGGTGCAGATATCTGGCCGCTTCAACGGCAACACCGTAGACCTCAACCGTAACTTCGACTGTGATTGGCAATCAACCGGCACCTGGCAGAGTACTTCCGTTAGCGGTGGCGATAGTGCGTTCTCGGAGCCGGAAAGCCATGCCATTAAAGCGTATGTGGAGACTCAAAAGCCGACAGCGGTCATCGTTTGGTACAGCGCGGCCGGTGGCGTCTTTGCCTCCAGCTGTCACAACGGTGTTTCATCCAAGACGCGCACAATCATGAACACCTTTGCTAAGGCTTCCGGTTATCCAGCTCATGAGGTCTTCAACTACTACGCTATCACGGGAGATATGACGAACTGGCTCGCGAAAGAGAACATCCCCGCCATCAGCGTCCTTCTTACCACGCATGACAGCGTTGAGTGGGATAAAAATCAGGCAGGTATCAAGGCACTGTTCGATTATTACGCCAAATAATGCCGATCTCTACCTTTAGGTGGATCATTGCGACGATTCTCGTTGCTGGCGCCTTAGGTGTCGGTAGCATCGTTTTTTTCCGCTGGTCCTCTAAGGTGCCGGAGCCGACGACGGAAAAGAATGTCGGACAGGAAGGCAGCGCAAGACGTAGTGTCATCGGAACCTCGGTAGAGGGGCGCATGATAGAGGCGTTCACCTATGGTACCGGTACCACGACCAAACTCCTTTTTGTCGGCGGTATCCACGGCGGCTATGAGTGGAACAGCGTGCTTCTCGCGTACGCGTTCATGGATTATCTTGATGCTAATCCAAATGCCATTCCTACCAATCTGACGCTTACGGTGATACCGTCCGCCAACCCTGACGGTGTGTATAGAATAATCAAGAGAGAAGGGCGTTTTTCCGCAACGGAGGCACCGGTAAAAGAGAAAACCGTATCGGGCCGTGTGAATGCACACGACGTAGACCTCAACCGGAATTTCGACTGCAATTGGAAAGCTACGAGCACCTGGCAGGGGAATATCGTGAGCGCCGGGTCAGCGCCGTTCTCCGAGCCCGAAGCCAAAGCTATCAGGAGTTTTGTTTTAAATTCTCATCCGGATGCCGTGATTTTCTGGCATAGCCAGGCTGGCGCGGTTTACGCGTCAGAGTGCAAAAACGGCATTCTCCCAAAGACGTTGGACATCATGAATGCGTATGCGGGCGCCGCTACGTATTCTGCCGTTGAGTCATTCGATAGCTACGAGATAACGGGAGATTCCGAAGGTTGGCTCGCGTCTATCGGCATTCCTGCTATCACGGTTGAGCTCCAGACGCACGAGACTATTGAATGGGAGCGCAACCTCGCGGGCATCAAGGCGCTTTTTGCATACTACACGCGCAGGGAAGGGGGACGACCCTAGACCTTTAAGGAAAGTCGAGTCGACCAAAGGCTCTCCTTGAGCGGTGTGTGCTGTTGTATACTACTCAACAGCTATGAACCTGCGCTGCCCTTCATTCTCGGACGGTGGGTTGATCCCCGCCACCTATACTTGCCAAGGAGATGATGTTCGTCCTCCGCTTTTTATCGTTGACCCTCCTGAATCCGTCAAAAGCTTCGCTATTATCGTCTCGGATCCCAACGCTTCGAGCGGGGATTTCGTGCACTGGCTCATCTGGGATATCAGTCCTTCGGTGCGTGACATAGAGGAACGTATGACGCCTCTCGGCGCCATCGAGGGAACGAGCGATTTCGGAGAAGTCGGTTGGGGCGGTCCATGTCCGCCTTCTGGTACGCATCGCTACGAATTCCGTTTGTACGCCTTGGATGCGGTCATTGGGTTGTCTCCCACAAGCACGAAGAGGGAAGTTCGCGCTGCGCTTGAGGGGCACATCATAGGAGAATCACTGCTCGTCGGTTTCTATAGGAAGGGGTAGGGATGCGCGTCCTATGACGCTGATACCGTTTTTACCAATTCGTCAAGATTGATGTTTGTCTTGAGTATATACTCGCGGACTCCTTTCCCAACCGCGTGAGCTACATTGGTGACATCGTCAAGTCCTGTGAGCATGATGACGCGCGCTGTTTTTCCCCACGCGTCAGTACGCACCTTATTGAGCATTTGCCACCCGTTCATTTTTGGCATCATAACATCAAGAAGAATGACCTCCGGATGCCATTCGAGCGCTTTTTTCAGACCCTCCTCTCCGTTAGGGGCATCAGCAACTTCGAAACCGGATGCTCCCAACTTGTCCATGAGCACCATCCGCAGATTGTCATCATCGTCGACCACCAACACTTTTTTCTTATTTTCCATAGTAGTACCTTTCTTGCGTTACTATTACTAATCACTTCAAGGTTAACGTAAAACTACTGCCTTTATTCTCTTCAGAGACAAAATCTATGCTACCCCCCAATGTCTCTATCAATGATTGTACCAGATACAGCCCCAGCCCGGTTCCCTGACTACTGCTCAGACTGCGCACGTTGCTTGCCCTATAGAGTTTTGTAAAGATACGGTCTTTTTCCGCTGCCGGTATCCCATACCCTGTGTCACTGACGGTGATCTGTTTCTGACCTCCGGAGTCGACCAAGGTGATGGTCACCGTTCCTTCATCAGGAGTATATTTTACCGCATTTGAGATTAGATTGTGAATGATGATACGCAAGAGTTTAGGGTCGCTCTGGATATTTTCAAAGAGACCGTTGTAGCGCTCATCAATACGGAGTCTCTTTTTTTCGATTTGCGGGCCGAGCTCAAGCACGATGCTTCGGCACACCTCTTGCACGTTGGTCGGCCCGATATCTACGGTCAATGATCCGATCTCAATACGAGAGACATTGAGCAAGGTGTCCACCAAATCGATCATGTCGCGATTCACATTGCCTAGTCTGGTCATATAATCCCTCTGTTTTTCCGTGAGCTCTCCGATATCACCAGAAAGCAGCATATCCGCGAGCCATTTTATGGCGGCAATGGGTGCGCGAAGCTGATGGGAGGCGAGCGACAAAAATTGGGTTTTTGCCTGGTCGAGGCGTTTCTGGTCGGAGATATCAAAGAGACTCGCTAGTCCTACGCTCTTCTCGTCCATGGGGTGTTTGATATCGAAGACTGAGAGTAGGACCCATTTTTCCTCTCCGCTCTTGGTAACCATCCGTATCTCTTCACGGTTAAGTGCCACACCAGAGTTATAGAATTGCATCAGGCGTGAAGCCCGTTCATCCTCGCCTTCCGCTCGAAAAGAAAAGAGTACCTTGCCCTCGATTTCTTCGGGAACGACTCCGAAGAAACGCAGAGCGGCGTTATTGGGGTTATGTATTTCTCCTTTTGCGTCAAGCGTCAGATAGGGGATAGGAGCGCCCTCATAGAGACGTCTGAATTGATCGCGC
>Ga0209542_10006712_pt1 | contig 22285 bp, 21 predicted proteins | sample RifCSPhighO2_01_FD_184028 | JGI IMG/M metagenome (GOLD analysis project Ga0209542, IMG submission 184028) | Soil microbial communities from Rifle, Colorado - Rifle CSP2_plank highO2_0.1 (SPAdes) (version 2) | ecosystem: Environmental > Terrestrial > Deep subsurface > Rock core/Sediment ... | reverse complement strand
GGAACAAGCCCCCCGTTTCCGTCCGGGCGCATTAATCCAGCGTATACAAGGCTCGTCATATCTCTATCCGGATCCGCAATCGCGAGAACTGGATTTATAAAATGAGGTTGGCCTATTACTCCCTCATGTAGGCTTCCTCCTTGGTCTGGAATCAGGACTGAGATTCTTTGATTTAACTTGTAGGCAATTATTAGAAAGCAGACTATAGCTACCGCGATTAATGCAAAAAAAACGACGCGTTCCCGGCCCGACATTTTGCGCAGAATATAGCGAATTCTATTGAAATGAAGCGAAAGCAAATTATTTGTGAAGTAGTAAATTCAAAAGGGACAGAGCCAGAAACAATATTCCAAGAACTATCGTGACCCGGAATAATATTTTTTCGAGCCCGCGCTTGGTCGTGTAAATGTTTCCTTCTCCGCCGAAAGCCGAAGAAAGCCCGGAGCCCTTTTGCTGGAATAAAATCGCGATTACTAACAGTGTAGCCGTCCCGATCATAAGATAGGGCATGGCTGATCCGAGAAATGACATTGACTTGAGTATAGTCTATTTAGCTTGACGGGTCAATAATGTCTTTGATCTTCTTTTTCTGTGGAAGTTTATGGCGAAGCGGTGCGATTCGTTGCGGATGTGCTGGAAGAGATGGAGCAAGATTGGGGAGAGTTGTTTGAGGGGAAACTTGCGCGAGGAGGATACCCACAATTCTTCCTCTTTCTTCGCCAGCGCGACAATCGGGACATTTAATTTATATAATTCCAAAACTTTTTTTGCGGCGTTTAGCTGGCCCAGGCCCCCGTCAATTAAAATTAAATCCGGGAGGGGCCACTCGTCGTGTTTTAATCTCCGCAGTAAAATTTCCTGGTGCATTGCCGTATCGTCGGGCGTTTTTTTGTAGCGGATTTTAAAAAGGCGATAATCTTCTTTTTTCGGCTCGCCCGACTCGAAAACGACCATAGATCCAACCGCGCTTGTTCCTTGGATGTTTGAGATATCATATCCTTCGATTTTTCTAGGCAAGTCCGAGAGATTTAGCAGGTCTTTGGCCAAAACCAACGCTTTTGCCCTCTCCGGATTCAGTTCGCGCTTTATTATCGGCGCGTGCCGAAATACATTCTCGAGCGCGAAAAATTGGTCTCTTTTTTTCTTGGCCTCTTCGAAATTTTGTTTTTTCGAAAATTTATTCATTTCGCGCTCTAATGATTTTAGAACATCCTGCTTTCTGCCCCGCAAAACATTTTTTATCGCACGGATATTTTTTTTGTATATTTTCTCGCGGATATCCCATTCTGGAGGATTTTTCAAGCAGCAGATTTCGAGACATCGCCCGATCTGGGAGCGCACGCATGGACGCTTATGTTTTTCCTTACAAGTGCAATAAGGGAAAATACGCTTTAAACTTCCCAGAACACTTTTCAGGGAGCCCCCATCCGTAAACGGCCCAACGAACTCTGACTTGGAGGCTCGGCTTCCAAGTGGAAGCCGAGCCTCCTTGCGTATCGGCTGGTGCGTTAGAAAGATTCTCGGGAACCGTTCTTTTGTGAACGCCACGAAAAAATATTGCTTGTCATCCCGGAAAACTATATTGTATCGCGGTCTATGCGCTTTGATCGAGATTGCTTCTTCAATCAACGCCTCTGCTTCTGATTCAAGCTCGAGCCATTTTACTCTAGAGGATTCCTTGACCATCTTTTCTTTTGCGGGCCCGAGAGTTTTTAAGTCAGCATAACTCAAAAGCCGCAGTTTCAAATTTACCGCTTTCCCTATATATAAAATCTTCCCAGCTTTATTTAAAAAGGAATAAATCCCCGGTTTTGAAGGCGCTTTTTTGAAATCAGATCGAGCTAGCATGAGATTATTATAGCAGAAGCATTGTTTCATATTTCGACCTCAATCATACGCTATCGCGCAGAAATGAAGTAATGACATTAATAAAAAACAAAAGGCTCGCCTGAAATTGAAATTCAAGGAGCCTTATGTATTGAAATCTCGAAAAGGCAAAATTAGACCCGGACCGGAGTCGGCCTGGGATATTCGAGGTATTGATGTTCCCCCGGATTATCTTTGGCCAAAACGACCTTGAAGATTGGCGGAAACACCGCATCTATGTTGAAGGCGCGGAGGTCCCCATCTTGCAAGCGGAGAACATAGAGGAAACCTTTGACTTTGTCCGGCGCGCCGATAGGGCCAGAAATCACAACCTCATAGATACTGTTCACTTTGAGATTTGACTTACTTGCGAGATGCCCAGTATTCCACTCTTCTCCTGCATCTATAGCAGTAAGTAGAGTCACAGCGCCGAAGATTAATGCAACAATGCCAAAAAAAGCTGATAGCTCATAGTTAGGCTCTCCACTCTTTATTCCGATCCCCTGAGATACAAGTACAGCCACGCAAGTGATCACAAGGGTGAACACTCCAAAGCTCACCGACAAAAAAAGCATATTCCGAAATCTATTTTTCATGAGCAAATCCTCCTTTTTGAATTCGTATGGAGCTTAGCATGCTTGCACTTTCTTGACAAGAGAAATATAATTAGGACTTTATGAAGAGCGAAAAGGAAAGAAAGGACTATATAACAATAAAGGGAGCGCGGGTGCATAATTTGAAAAATGTTGACGTTTCTATTCCGAAAAATAAGCTCGTTGTCATAACCGGCCTTTCCGGTTCAGGAAAGTCATCTCTTGCCTTCGACACTATCTACGCAGAAGCGGAGAGGCGCTTCGTCGAATCGCTTTCTTCTTACGCCCGGCAATTCTTGGGAATCGCGGAGAAACCGGATGTTGACGAAATCTCCGGACTATCTCCGGCAATCGCGATCGACCAGAAATCGGTTTCCAAAAACCCCCGCTCAACCGTCGGCACGATCACGGAAATTTATGACTATCTTAGAATTTTATTCGCGCGCTTAGGCGAGCCGCACTGCCCGAAATGCGGGAGAAAAGTCGCAAAGCAATCCATCGACCAGATGGTTAAAAAAATTTTTCAATTCCCAGACGGGTCTCCAATTTTGATATTGGGGCCGCTCGTCCGCGATCGCAAAGGGGAACACAAAAGAGAACTTCAGATTTTGGCGAGGGAGGGGTTTTTGCGGGTCCGGCTCGACGGAGTTGTTATGAGCTTGGAAGAAGCTTTTGGGGAAAAACTTGATCCAAGAAAAAAGCATTCTTTGGAAGTCGTTGTTGATAGGTTGATACTGGATAAAGATACGGAGAGATCGCGCCTTGTGGATTCGCTCGAAACGGCGTTGAGAAAGGGCGAAGGGATTGCGGTGGTTTCGGTTGAGAATGAGGGAGACCACCCTTTTTCCGAACATTTCGCCTGCCCAGTCTGTGAAATTTCTCTTCCGCCGATTGAACCGCGCCTTTTTTCTTTCAACTCTCCGTACGGCGCGTGCGAGAGATGCACTGGGCTTGGGCACACTCTTGAAGTTGATCCTGAACTTGTTTTGCCAAATAAAAATTTGACGATTGAAGAGGGGGCGATTTTTCCTTGGGCGCGCGCCTCGCATAGAGTGGGGCGCCAGTCGTGGTATTGGTATATGCTTTCCGATTTGGCGGACAAAAATAATTTTTCCCTATCAACGCCAATTAAAAATTTGCCGAAGAAGGTCATAGATCTATTACTTTATGGACAACAAGGAAGCAACTACGAGGGGGTCATCCCGAATTTAGAAAGAAGATGGAAGGAAACCGAGTCCGAATGGACGCGCGCGGAGGTTGAAAGATACATGACTTTTGAGCCGTGCCCGGCCTGCTTAAGTAAGCGCCTCAAACCAGAAGCCCTCTCTGTTTTAATCGACGGCAAAAACATCTCAGAAATTTCTTCGGATGATTCCGAAGCGGCGCTCGCTTTCATTAAAAAAATGTTTTCTGATTTTTCGAAAAAGAAAGATTTAGCGGAAGTAGCTCGCCCGCTTTTGAAAGAAGTTTCAGTAAGATTGCAGTTTTTGATTGATGTCGGGCTTGAATATCTGACGCTCGATCGTTCTTCAACGACCCTGGCCGGGGGCGAGGCGCAAAGGGTGCGCCTGGCGACGCAGATTGGTTCAGGCCTATCAGGGGTCATTTACGTTTTAGATGAGCCATCGATCGGCCTTCACGCGCGGGACCACGCGCGGCTGATAGAAACTTTGAAAAAACTCCGCGATTATGGGAATACAATATTGGTTGTTGAGCATGATGCCGAAACGATGCGCGAATCAGATTGGATTTTGGATTTAGGCCCGGGCGCTGGCAAGAGCGGAGGTAAAATAATATTCGAAGGAGATTATAAAAAACTGCTGAAATCAAAAACCCTAACCGCTGATTATTTGTCGGGAGAAAAATCCCTCCTGATTAAAAAAGTTAGTCTAGAAAAAAAGGATGAGAAAACTCTGAAGCTTGAAGGAGCGGCGGAGCATAATTTGAAGAATATCGATGTTGAAATCCCGCTTGGGAAATTAATATGCGTCTCTGGTGTATCTGGATCAGGTAAATCCACCTTAATTAATGATATTTTGGCCAAGGCGCTTTTAAAACATTTTTACGGCTCCAGGGATAATCCCGGCAAATATAGCGAGATAAAGGGACTCGAGAATTTGGATAAAGTCGTTGTAGTGGACCAGTCGCCAATCGGACGTACTCCGCGCTCGAATCCCGCAACGTACACGGGAACTTTTTCGTTTATACGGGAAATTTTTGCAAAGACGAGAGAAGCGAGGTCCCGCGGATATAAATCGGGACGATTCTCTTTTAACGTAAAAGGCGGCCGGTGCGAGGTTTGCGAGGGGCAAGGAGTTAAAAAAATTGAGATGTATTTCTTGCCCGATATTTATATCGAATGCGAAGAATGCAAGGGGACGAGATACAACAAGGAATCGCTCGCAATCCAGTACAACGGCCTGAATATCTCTCAGGTTCTCGATTTTTCCATTGAAGACTCGCTTAAATTTTTCAAAAATATTCCTCAAATATACCAGCGCCTAGAGACGCTAAATCAAGTCGGGCTTGGATATATGAAGCTTGGCCAATCGGCGACGACCCTTTCCGGAGGGGAGGCGCAGAGGGTGAAGCTTGCCACAGAGCTCGCGAAAAAAGCGACAGGGAAAACTCTGTATATTCTAGACGAACCGACAACCGGGCTTCATTTCGAAGACATCCGAAAACTTTTGATAGTGCTTCAGGCATTGGTGGAAAGAGGTAATACAGTTTTGGTTATCGAGCATAACATCGACGTTCTTAAAAACGCGGATTGGATTATCGATCTCGGCCTCGAAGGCGGGGCAAAGGGCGGATATATCGTTGCCACAGGCACCCCGGAGGATATAGCGAAATCAAAAAATTCTATAACCGGAAAATGGCTTAGGAAATAGTTTTGAAACTTGCGCTTGATTGTCAGGAGTTATAAAATTTATAACTATGCGGCAAAAAATCGGAATTATAGGAATCGGAATAGTTGGGGCGCCCATTGCCCGATATTTTGAGGAGATCAAAAAATTCAAGAGGGGAGAGAACCTTTTTTTATTTGACACGGATCCCGCGAAAAATTTTGATGATGATGTAAATCAAGCGGATATTGTTTTTGTTTCCGTTCCGACTCCGCCATCTAATGATGGCTCCTCGGATCTATCCGCGCTGGAATCCGCGTTCCAAAAATTAACTGGGAATAAAATCGCGGTTATTAGATCTACGGTTACGCCCGGCACTACGGAAAATTTTCAGAAGAAATATTGGGCGCATAAGATATTATTCAATCCGGAATTTCTTGACGCGAAATTTAATTGGGAGCAGTTTATAAAGCCCAGTCGGCAGATTATCGGATCCACTGCCGAGAGCAAAGATGTTTCCGGACTAATTCTCTCACTCCTTCCGGACGCCCCATTTAAGTCCGAAATTGGAGCGACTGAAGCTGAACTTGTTAAGTACGCTTCAAATGTGCACTACGCGAGAAAGGTAAATTTTGTGAATATTATCGCGAATCTCGCGGAAAAACTCGGAGCAAATTATGCCGATATTCGCCAAGCAATGGCGGCGGATTATCGAATAGGGAATTCCCACCTCGATCCGAATTTCGGCGGTTACCGCGGCTTCGGAGGGCATTGCTTGCCAAAAGACACCCTTGCGTTAATCGCCTCGCTCGAGGCGGCGGGCCTTAGGGAAGAAGCGGACTTAATAAAAAAGGATTATGACTACAATGGAAAACTGCTTAAAGAACAGGGCTTGACATGGGAGGATATACGAATAAAATAGAATTAGCAATTATAGGTTAAGAGTGCTAAAGTTAAATCTATGTTAAAAATGAAGCCATTAGGCGACAGAGTTTTAATAGAACCGCTTGGTAAAGAAGCGGAGAAAACCAAATCGGGCATAGTTATTCCGGATACTGCCGAAAAGGAGCGCCCGGAGCAGGGGATTATATTGGAAGTCGGCGAGGGGAAACGGGATGAGAAGGGAAATTTGATCCCAGTCTTGGTACGAGCGGGCCAGAAAGTATTATTTTCGAAATACGGCCCAACGGAAATAAAAATAGACGATAAAGAATATTTAATCGCGCGGGAAGAAGATATTCTCGCAATTATTGAGGAATAATTTAAGATATATGGCTAAACAAATTCTATTTGATGATAAAGCGCGCCTCGCTCTAAAAAGGGGGATAGATAAGCTGGCGACGGCTGTACGCATGACGCTCGGTCCAAGGGGACGAGCAGTTGTTATTGAAAAAGGCTATGGCGCCCCGCAGGTTACTTTCGACGGAGTTACGGTCGCGAAGGAAATAGAACTAGAAGATAAATATGAAAATTTAGGCGCCGAATTTATAAAACAAGCGGCGGAGAAAACGAATGATTTCGTCGGAGACGGTACATCCACTTCAATCGTTCTCGCGCACGCGATGATTGAAGAAGGCATTAGGGCTGTCGAAGAGCAGGGCTTGGATGTGATTCACCTTGCCGAAGAGCTCAGGAACTCCGGCAACGCGATAATAAAAGCGCTTGAGACGCAGAAAGAGGTAATCAATGATCCTAAAAAAGTTGAGGAGGTGGCGACGCTTTCATCCAAAGATGGGCAGCTCGGAAAGCTTATCGCGGAGGTAATGAATAAAATCGGGAAAGACGGGGTTGTGACCGTGGATGATTCTAATACAATCGAAAATTCTTATGAAATTGTCGAAGGAATGAATTTCGATCGCGGATACATCTCGCAGTACATGATTACGAACGCGGAAAAAATGGAATCAGTATATGAAAACGCGGATATATTGATTACAGATAAGAAAATTTCTTCAATTCAGGAAATTTTGCCGCTCTTGGAAAAAATCGCGCAGAAAGGAAAGAAGGAATTGGTGATAATCGCGGAAGAAGTGGACGGCGACGCGCTTACGACTTTGGTTGTAAATAAAATCAGAGGGACTTTCAACGCACTCGCGATTAAAGCTCCTGGGTACGGAGATAGGAGAGAAGAGATGCTTGAAGATATCGCCGTTATAACCGGCGGGAAAGTTGTTTCCGAAAAGGCTGGTTTGAAATTGGATAAAACCGACCTATCTGTTCTTGGGAAAGCTTCGAAAGTAATTTCGAATAAAGATAATACTACCATTGTCGGCGGAGCAGGAGATAAAAGTGATATCGAAAAAAGGGTCAAGCAGCTTCGGGCGCAAATCGAGAAATCAACTTCCGATTATGACAAAGAAAAACTGCGGGAAAGGGTCGCTAAGCTTTCGGGCGGCGTTGCCGTTTTGAAGATAGGCGCGCCAACAGAGTCGGCGCAGAAAGAATTAAAACAAAGGGTGGACGATGCAGTCGCGGCGACCAAGGCGGCGATGGAAGAAGGAATAGTTCCGGGCGGCGGCATGGCGCTTTTCAACATCCATCTCCAAAGGGAAAGCCCAAAACCGAACGAATTTTCCGAAGCGCAAGCGGCACTCCGCATTTTATCTTCAGCTCTTGCTGCTCCCCTGCAGGCGATTATTGTGAACAGCGGAGAGTCACCGAGCAAAGTTATGAGTACGCTTATCCGGGAAAAAACTAAGTCAAAAAGTAATTGGCTCGGGTTTAATGCCTTGACTAAAGAAATCGCGGATCTCAAGGAAGCAGGAATCATTGATCCGCTAAAGGTTACAAAATCAGCCTTATTGAACGCGGTTTCCGTCGCGTCGAATTTTCTGATGATGGGCGCCGCTATCGCCGAACTTCCCAAAAAAGATCCACCGATGCCTGGCCCGATGCCGGGAGGAGGAATGCACGACGGGTTCTAGTGTGATACAATAAAAAGATGAGTACTACATTGTTGGTAATAATTGGCTTAATAGCGATTGTTGTTTTGTGGCTTATTTTTACGTTTAATAAGCTGGTTACCCTGCGAAATAGGGTTAAAGAAGCGTGGTCCGATATAGAAGTCCAGTTAAAGCGCCGTTACGATCTGATCCCGAATTTGGTGGAAACGGTCAAGGGATATGCTAAGCATGAGTCAGCCGCATTTGAGAATGTGACCAAAGCGAGAGCGGCCGCGATTTCAGGGAGCGCTAATCCACACGAACAGGCCGCCAAAGAGAATATGCTATCCGGCGCGCTTAAGAGTATTTTCGCGGTTGCCGAGGCGTATCCGGACCTGAAAGCGAATACGAATTTTTTGGAACTGCAAAGAGAACTTTCGGATACGGAAAATAAAATTCAGGCCTCGCGCAGATTTTTTAACTCGAATGTCCTCGCGATAAATAACGCAGTCGAAATGTTCCCGACGAATGTAATCGCGGGAACTTTTGGATTCAAAAAAGAAGAATTCTTCGACCTCGACGAAACCCCTGCCCAGCGCGAACCCGTCCAAGTGAAATTCTAATAAAACTATGGCAACGATTTGGACGCACCGAGATTCGAATGAAAGTCTCGCTCTGAATTTTGCAAATTATTAGGATTTTGTTATCATTTATATATTATGCAGAAAAATTTGCCAATAATTGATATAAAGAAATACGGTGGAAAGCAGGTTGCGATTTTTCGTGGCAGAATTGTTGCTTCTGGAGGCACATCAACCGAAGCTATTAAGAAGGCGAAAGAAAAACTTCCGAAAGCAACATGGCGTGACATTCTTTTGGTAAGCGTTCCCAAAGGACTCACTGTCGTATATCGTATATGAGCCGCTTTATAATCCCCTATGCCATTAGACTTCAGGCGGATGGTCGTCTTGGGACTTTTCCTGCGGCAGAGATTCTTGTAAAAGGGAGGGGGGGTAAAGGGGTGCGAGCTATTTTTCAGATTGATTCGGGCGCAACCATTACTATTCTTCCCGCAGACGACGCAAAGCTTTTGGGTATTGAAGTTTCTTCCGGAGATCAATTAATTATAAGAGGAATATCTGGCGAGGAAATAGTTGGCTATAAACATCTCCTTGCAATTGATATAGAAGGTTTAAATTTAAAGATTCCAGCAGTTTTTATTTTAAATCCTTCCGTACCCCGCGTTTTAGGAAGAGAGGGTTTCTTTTCAAAGTTTGCGATAATTTTTGTGGAAGAAAAAAGAAAAGTTGCGTTATTTGACAAACTAGATAAAAGTCGTTTACTTAAAGCTGTTTTTACCCAGAATTAATTTGCTTTGTCTATGGCGACGATTTGGACGCACCGAGATTCAAATATCCGGAAGACGTGGCTTTTGATCACGGGTTTTTTGATTTTTGTGACGACAGTCGGCTGGGTTTTTTCGCAGGTTTACGGAAACCCAGCGATTTTTCTTTTCGCGTTTGTCTTGAGCATTTTGATGAGCGTTTTTTCTTACTGGTTTTCGGATAAAATCGTTATCGCGACGACGGGCGCGAAACTGCTTCCAGACGAAGCAGCGCCAGAGGTGCACAATATTATTGAAAACCTGGCCATAACCGCTGGGATTCCGAAACCTAGAATTTACATAGTGGATACCCCGCAACCGAACGCGTTTGCCACGGGGCGCGATCCAGAGCACGCAGTTGTCGCGGTTACTTCGGGGATTTTAGAAATTATGAATCGAACTGAACTCGAAGGAGTTTTGGCGCATGAGATGTCGCATATTGGGAACCGCGATATGCTTGTCTCGACAGTTGTCGTAGTCTTGGTCGGCGTAATACAGCTTCTCTCGGACATATTCTTGCGTTCAATGCGCTGGGGATTTCGCGGCAATGATAGGGATAGCGGGCAAGCCGGAGCAATTTTTCTTTTAATCGGCATTGCTTTAGCGATTCTGGCTCCGATCGCGGCGATTTTAATACAGCTTGCAGTATCGCGTAAAAGGGAATATCTGGCAGATGCTTCCGGCGTCCTTTTAACCCGATATCCCGAGGGACTAGCTTCCGCTCTCCAAAAATTATCCCTAGATAATACTCCAATGCGCCAGGCATCGCACGCGACCGCGCACCTTTGGCTGGATGACCCATACCAAGGGAAGCAAAAAACAATCGGATGGTTTTCCAAGCTTTTCATGACCCACCCGCCGATCGAGGACCGCATTAAAAAATTGCGCGAGATGGATAGCCGGCGATGAGATATAAATTCAGGGGAACAATTGTTGTGGCGCTCGGAGGATCCATAATGCATCCGGGGGAAATTGATGTTTTGTTTTTAAAAAAGTTTCGGAAATTTATTTTGAAATGGCTCAAGCGAAATAAAAAATTCATAATTGTTGCCGGAGGAGGAAGTATAGCGCGAGACTACCAAAAAGCGTCCTCGAAAGTTTTGCGCCTCGAAGACGAAGACAAAGATTGGATAGGCATCCACGCGACGCGCTTAAACGCTCATCTCCTAAGAACAATTTTTCATAAAGAGGCCGACCCAGTCGTGTTGGATGAGAGATTCAAAATAAAAAAGCTCGAGCATAAAATAACAATTGCGTCCGGTTGGCGCCCCGGATGGTCCACGGATTACGTGGCTTTGCAATTGGCTGTCGATTTTGGCGTAGGCGAGGCGATTATCGCTGGAAGTCCCCCGCACGTATATACAGCCGACCCGAAAAAAGATAAGAATGCCAAAGAAATTAAAAATTTAATCTGGAAAGAATACAGGAAATTGATTCCCGCGAAATGGAAGCCGGGATCGCATACGCCAGTTGACCCGGTCGGCGCACGCTTGGCGCACCGAAAAAATCTGGCTTCCATAATAATAAAAGGAACAGATCTCGAAAATTTCGATGAACTCCTTGCCGGAAAAAATTTTTCAGGCACGATCATAAAATAATTTCATGGCCAAGAGTAAAATAAATCCGATAGGGAGGGACGTTGGAACGGTCATTCTTTCTATATTCGTCGCGATTTTTATCGTCGAATCGGGAATAATGCACGAGGTCCTCCGATCTTGGGAATCGCATATTATCGGGAGCTTCATCGCGGGAATATTTTTCACCTCGATTTTTACAACTGCTCCGGCGATGGTCGTTCTCGGGGAGATTGCAACACTCAACTCAATCTTGGAAGTCGCGTTTTTCGGAGCGATCGGCGCGCTATTGGGCGATTTTTTGATTTTTAAATTCGTCCGCGATAGTTTCGCGGAGAATTTGATGGATTTTATAAAAAAAGGGCATCCGTACCTTAAAGCTCTCTTTTACTCGCGTGCGTACAAAAGACTCCTCCCGTTTATCGGAGCTTTGATTATTGCCTCTCCTTTTCCGGACGAGCTGGGACTCGTCATGCTCGGCGCCGCGCATGTAAAGACAAAATATTTCGTCGTTATCTCATTTTCCTTAAATTTCTTAGGCATCATCGCGATAGGTTTGGTGGTGAGAGCGGTTTTGTGATATCTTTTACAAAGGTAAATTCCGGAGGGTTCGCATAGCGGTCTAGTGCGCGCGCTTGGAAAGCGCGTAAGGGGTAAATCCCTTCGAGAGTTCGAATCTCTCACCCTCCGCCAAGTATCACATTCACTTAAATCAGAAAAATTTTCTGGACGGCTTCGCCGGCGGCATATGCGTATCATATAACAACTTGGAATATAACACAACGGAATACTATGATATAGACATCATGACAAAAGCAATCTTTTCGAAAGACCATAAATATACGGTCGAACAACTTAAGAAAGCCCGCCTTGAGGCAGGCTTGGATCAAGCTGAAGTAGCGAAGCTACTCGACAAGACCCAACCTCATGTCTCGAAAATTGAAGCGGGACAAAGGCGACTCGATATTACGCAACTCAAAGAGTTTGCCAAAATCTATAAAAAAGACCTGTCTTTTTTCATAAAATAATTATGGCAAAACGAATAAAAAGAGATTGGCATCCCAATTTTAAAAAATATATGAAATTTATTACTGAGCATAAGAATTATGCTGGCATACCTTTTTTATATAAGAAAGATGGCTCAATTCGTTGGGTGGTAACCAGAAACAGTGAAGCGGGACAAGCTCGTTTAAAATGGTGGGATACAAAAAGAAAAGAGTTAGGTTTACCAAAAGGCGATGCTTGGATATCAAAAACTGCTCGAGCCATTCATCCGACAGGAGAAAAACCGTGTCAGATTTGTGGAAATGTTATGAGTTTAGACTATATTTACCCTAATAAACGCAATTCTTTGAGTCCTGGGGCTATGAGTAATGCTCCAGATCGTTTGGACGGTTATCATACTTATAATTTATGTTGTCGAAGTAAACAGGACACGGGAAGACATAAAAGCAATCTTGCACGATATGGCGAAGATAGGCGTGCTTATGAAAATTGGTCTGAGGGAGATTGGAAAGCTGCAAGTTGGCTAATGAAAGAATTTCAAAAACACGGTGTTAGCCCTGATCATCTCGGCCCTATCTCTCTCGGCTTTAGTCATAGACCCAGATTCAGACCGTTAACCAGAGCGGCTAATTCTGCACGAAATAATAGAATGACATTTGAAGATATCAAATTACTTCTTCAAGAAGAGATGGCTGAACCAATTGTATCTGCTCATTCCAAATCTATTTGGAATCTACTTAAGAATAAGGTCAGAAATGATACAGATGCATTAAAACTTGGAAAACTGATGCGTGAAAATATGCACCACATCCTTTCAATATTTTCGTACCTTGCTGAAAAAGGGCATAAAGATTTTTTAATTAAGAATTTTTTACATCCAGAATATGCAAAGTTTTCAATAAAGTTTGAGGTTTTTGATCCGCAAACCGGAACTTACAAAGAAATGATAAAGACTAGTGGGACAAAAAAGCAGTATACAAATAACGCAAAGCGATACATAAGAATTTCACTCGAATCCTTGAAGAAGTATTCCTTGAAGAAAAATAGAAACCTAAAAAAATGGCTCACTGGTGAGATAGAGGAAAATCTTACTCAAGTTATTAAATACCTTGAGAGTAGCAACGAAAAGAAAGCTTTATCAAAACTCCTTGAAACATTTGAAGTTGTTGCTAAGCACCTCTCCAAGAAATTTAACTAAAAATTTTAATGTATTCTTGTGGGGAAAGTAATCCTCTAACAAACTTTTGAAAAAAGTGCGTCGGTTTAGTTGTTATTCTAATAGGATTATATTGATCACCAACTTCAGTATTAAACAAGTCACCTATGGCGTTTTGTGTAGTGATATAATTCTTCTCATCAAAAATGAGCGGCTCCGGGAAAAAAGTTTCAGGATCTCCGTGCAGTGTTCCTATAATTACAACTCGTTTTCTTTTCTGAGGTACGCCAAATTTAACGGCATGTAGTTTATGTCCAACCACAGAGTAACCTAATTCTTCAAAATTACTCTTAACTTCCTCGTAAGTCTTCCCCTCATTTATAGTCATAATACCCTCTACGTTTTCTAACAAAAAAACCTTTGGTTTTATTTTCTTTACAACATTTACAAATTCCTTATATAGAAGATTACGAGGGTCATCTATCATTCTTTTACCCGCATGAGAAAAACCCTGACAAGGTGGACCTCCAACAATTATATCAACCTTACCTTTTTTTGTTTTTTCCAAAATCTCACCTTGGATCTTTTTGTTTGTAATATCACCCTCAATTAAAACTGTATCTTTATGGTTAGCTCTGTATGTTTCGCAGGCTTGTTTGAAATTATCATTAGCAACAACAACATTATATCCAGCCCAACCAAAACCAAGGCTTAGTCCGCCAGCCCCACAGAAAAGATCAAGCAAATTTTTTGTCTTCGTCCTCTTTTTTATTTGAGTTGCGATAGAAAAGGCTAGTAAAGGAGGAACGGCATTGCCGATTTGTTTACACAAAGAGCCTTTCGATCCTTGAAAAATATAATTATCAGGAAAAGATTGAAATCTAGCTGCTTCACGAGCACTTATTACACGATCATGAATAGGGTGAATGTATGTGCCATTTCCTGGACGATTGAAATATGTGGTTATTGTATAGCTAGGTTTCTCAAAAGAAAGACGTCCGTATAGAGTAGTTCTTCCACCGGAAACTCGTATCTGCTCAAGTCTTTTCGATGGTACATCAAGAGGAATATTTTTCCAATTTCCTCCAGGTGGAATGGACCTAACCATTCTAAGGTCATTTTTGCTCAATGAATAAGTCGTGTGATTATATACCATAGGCGAATAAACTTTCTTTTTGTGGTTTAGAAAACGAACCGACTATTTTTTCATGTTTTCCTAGTACATAATTTATCTCTTCGTTGTTTAAGCCGTACAATTCAAATACCTTTGTATTTAATTTATATACATTTTCTTGATCATCAGTATTTTTAATAAGAGAAACCAATTTCTCTATTTCATTTCTATCAGAAATTGAAGGTATGATAATCGGCAATTCTGCTAGTTCGTAGTTGCTAATGTGATTATTTGAATTCGTTATTTTAAATCTCCAATTTAACAACATAGAATTAAGTACCCCTAATAAATAATCAAGACTAACTTCCTGATTTCCGAAAAGCGACTCGTCAAATGTGAGGAAATTGCAAGAGTTACCTAAAACAATATTTTCAGGTATTTTTGTAAATTTCAAACGTTTTTCAAGGTGGATATTTGATATTTGCTGACAGACAAGTCTTTCCCTTGATATATATTTATTTTTTTCGGCGGTTTTTTTCATGAATTTTTCATCAGTAAAGAATTCGCCCAACGTATAAGAAAATTCACTTATATTATTTCCTCTTAGAAGAGGCAGGGATGTCCTTTCTTTTGTTATAAAACCTTTGTCTAAAGTTAAATCTAATTCGCCTCTAGCGTTACAAACCGAAGCTAAACTACGAAGTTTTGGAAATGCATTCAGCTTTTGTAAAATTTTCCACCCGATTTCACTTTCTATAACAATCGGTGCAGTTTCGCTTATTTTTTCAATATGATCGATATTTACCTCAACTCCTTCGTTAGCAAAGTCATTTTGACTAGCCACTTTTGGATTGATTCGTATAACATTCCCTGGCTCTTTTTTATCTAAAGCAAAGAAACAAAAAGCCTGAGATATGTCTGGAAAAAATTCATTTTTTTCAGGAATTATATATATTTTAAATAACTTATATTTATTTATTATTCTCTTTCTAAGAAGTTCACTCTGTTTATCATTTAATAATGTGATCGGAATTATTGCACCAACCTTACTTGATTGATGTGTATAATTCTCAAGAATTTCTTCCAGAAAAATTTTGTAGTAATTAAGTGTCCCTTGATTAAATTTATAGACATTGTTTGTTCTGATAAAGTCCAGAACACCCTTGATATCAAGTGCGTGCTGGTTTGAGTTTGATTCGTCTTTGTACTTATTTCCATTTGCCTTGAGTAATTTATAAGGAGGATTTGTTAAAACAATATCAAAACCCTCAGGAATTCTAAAAATATCTTTCGGGCTTACTTTTTTGATTTCTCCATTGTGATTACTAAATAAAACATCGCCTTTGAAGTAATTTTTTGGATTTATTTTTATAGAGATATTGTATTTAGACTTGATGTAAAGGGGTAATAGTTTGAGGAGAAGATCAATAGCTTCGGAATCAATATCCGAGAAGTAAATTTGATCAACAAACTTTTGGAAAGCTTTGGAATTAAGATTGCCAATTCTTCCCAATACTTCGTCAATATAAGCAATTACGAAAATACCTGTACCAGAGCACGGTTCGTAGAAACTCAATGCCAAAAGATTTTTATTTTTTGATTCACTAAGGCTTTCTTTGGCGATTAAGCGTGCAATTGAATAATCAGTATAATAAATACCAAAATGCTTTCTTTTGTCCGTGTTTACAATTTTTTCAGACTCCTTCTGCTTCTGATGTAGTAATCCAATTAACTGGTAAACCTTTAGTGGGTCAATTTTGTTTTCCGTCTGTAAACTTTTATAAAGTAGTTCATCTGTTTGATTATCTAATTCTGGATTATTATCAAAAAAGCCCAAAAGTTTTACTAGAAGATTTCGTGAATCTGGATAGTAAGGAGAGAGAGAGTTGTAAATTTCAAAAATTTCGTTCATAAGCTGTTTTAATTATAGCATTTTATATAACTATTTTTTGACCACTGAAATAATCCTTCCATTTACCATAAAATCGTCTTCACTAGAAACGTAAATGGGCTTATGTTTAGGATTTTTGGATTCAGAAAGCAATCTAATTGTTCCAGTTTTTGCATCTCTTTCAAATTTCTTTAGGTTTGCACAACCGTCAATAACTGACAGAACATAATCGTCATTTTTAGGATTTTTGTATTCAGAATCAATCAAAACAAAATCACCTTCTTCAAGATTTTTGCCATTAATTTTTGCTTTATTCATTGAATCACCGTCGACCCGCAATGCAAAAACCCCGTTTTTTCTGTTTAGATCATTACGAGAAATCCTTAAGTAGCCACTAATATTTCCCTCTGCAAAAATTGTTGCCGGACCAGCGTTAGCTGATCCCAAGATTGGCACCGAAAAAGATTCTATCTTTTTTGGAATTATGGTTTTAATAACTTTATCAGAGTAAATGTTGATTGAACGAGGCTGATTTGATATTTTTTCTAAATACCCTTCTTTTTCAAGTTTATCAACATAATAATGTGCAGTTGAAACTGACGCTAATTTAAAATGAGCACGGATTTCATCAAGAGAGGGGGCATACCCTTTGTTTTTTGAGTATGTGTTTAGGAAGTCTAAAATTTCTTTTTGTTTTTTTGTTATCATAGTCTTGACTTTCTAATCTTGTTCTAATATACTACTCTTATAGTATAGAAAGTCTATGGAAAACATACAAGTCTAGTTATCCACACTATCTAGCTAGGTCGAGATTATCAAAAATTAATTTAAAAAACTATGCCATGGAGATTAGTTAAAGATCCTAAGTTTTATCCCAAACTGCCAAGTTTGCCAAAACTTCCACAGCTGCCGAGGCTTCCCAAATTACCGAAGTTGCCACAGCTTAGACCTCTTAAACCGTTGGCCCCTTTGGGTAAGAAGTATGTTTGGAGAGATAAGTAAATTGGTTGCTTACAAAGGTCGAATTATTAGAGCAAATTTAGAATTAAATTATGGCAAAATATAATCGTAATGCTGGTAAAGAATGGACATCACAAGAAAAACGACAGCTTTCGCAGTTGGCTAATCAGAATACTCCGACAAGAGTCATTGGATTGAAGCTTGGTCGTCCTGAGGGTGGTGTTCGTTCAAAGGCAAGTGAACTTGATATAAGTCTTCGCCCAACGAATCAGTCACCGTACAATCGTAGAAAATAGGTACTTGGAAAAAGTGATCTAGTCGATAGAACTTGAGTGCTCGATGCGACATTCAGAAATTCAGATTTATCGGAAAGGCACGCACAATAGTGATCAAAAGACACACCTTCTCGACCACCTCTTTTAAGGGGTGGTTTGTTATTTTAAGGGAGCAATCCCCGCCGTTTTATAATATCTCCTCAAAACGGCGGGGATTTGTGCGCGCACAGGGCGGACGAGGCGCGCATCATTGGTCTTTTCGCTCAAAGAAAGTTCGTGCAAAGGCTACTATTTCACCGCCAAAACATCTACCGCTAATTTTTTTTGTAGTAATATTGAATAATGACTCAAGCTCAAACTCTCGAAATTCTCAAAACCGGAGCGAATGTTTTTCTTTCGGGGGAGCCGGGATCCGGAAAAACGCATACGATACGCGAATACGTCCGCTATCTTCGGGATCGCGGCATTGAGCCCGCCATCACCGCGTCCACCGGCATCGCCGCGACGCATATCGGCGGGATGACGATTCATTCTTGGTCGGGAATCGGAATAAAAAATTATCTCGATAAATATTCGCTCGACCGGATCGCTTCGACCGAACACGTCGTTAAGCGCGTTCGTAAAACCAATGTTCTGATTATAGACGAAGTATCTATGTTACCCGCGCGGACGCTAACAATGGTTAATCAAGTGCTGCGCGAAATTAAGCAGGTTCCCGAAACTTTCGGAGGAATGCAGGTTGTATTTGTCGGGGATTTTTTTCAACTTCCGCCCATCATCAATATACAGAAAGAAGAAGAGGAAAATATTATCCAGCTTCTTCCGGATGAACCCGCCCCCAGGTTCGCGTTCGATTCTCCCTCGTGGGCGCGCGCGAAATTGATCGTCTGTTATCTTTCCGAACAGCACCGGCAAGACGACGTCGAATTTTTGTCCATACTCTCCGCAATACGCAGAAATACATTTTCATACGATCACATGAAGCGAATCGAGACAAGAAAAACGAGTTTAGAAAACGTCCCGAAAAATACGCCCAAACTTTTTTCCCATAATATAGACGTTGATCGCATAAATCACGATATGCTGAAGTCCCTTCCAGGCGATGAATTTAATTTTTCGATGGAGTCCCGCGGGGCAATGCCAATAATTTCGGCGCTTAAAAAAAGCTGCCTTTCGCCGGAGAACCTATGCTTGAAAACCGGTGCCGTTGTTATGTTTACCAAGAATAACTTACGGGAGCGCTTTGTAAACGGGACCCTCGGTGTCGTTACCGGCTTCGATACGTCCGCAAGGCACCCGATCGTCCGGACTAATTCTGGCAATAGAATCATAGTCGAGCCGATGGAGTGGTCGGTCGAAGAGAACGGGAAAGTGCGAGCGCAAATAACCCAGTTTCCACTGCGCCTTGCCTGGGCGATTACGGTTCATAAGAGCCAGGGCATGAGCATGGACGAAGCGATTATGGATTTGTCGCAAGTATTTGAATATGGGCAGGGGTATGTCGCGCTTTCGCGAGTGCGCAGGCTAAGCGGACTTCATTTGCTCGGCGCAAACGAGCGCGCATTTCTGGTTGACCCGTTTGTTTTAGAAAAGGATGAATTATTCAGAAACGCGTCCGGGGAAGCGGAAAAAGTTTTCGGCAATTTGCCTAAGGCGGAGCTAGCGCAACTTCAGAAAGACTTTGTCATAAATTCCGGCGGAAGTTTTGAAGCCGCGCGGGTTAAAACAAAACCGAGAAAGTTTAGACGTGCAAAAATATGGTAAAATAAAACCAGTGTATACTATTGTTATGGAGACACCAGAACACAATGGCGAAAAGCAAGCTGAAACAATAACCCCCGAGAATTTTGAAAGTGTTTCGAAGCGTCTCGGCACACTTATCTGGGGTGGTGATTATAAGGAGGCATTGCCTCTTGCGGATCAAATCCTTGAGTTTAAGAGCGAACAAGGAGAAAGAGAAACAGCCCTTATCCGGTACGCAAGTAACTATTATTCTGCCGCGTCTAGCTTATGGAAAGAGAAAGGAATGAAAAGTGCTGTTGAGGTGGGAAAATACATGAACACCTCCCTCCGAGCGCTTCAGGAGCGTATCGAAAAAGAAATGGAAAAGCAGGGGGGTAAAAAAGGGGGTATGATCCCTGTTTCGCTCGAAGGAATGACTTCAAGCGAGCTCGATGTTACGCAAGCAGTATATGCCCGCGCAGCGGAGATGGCTGACAGCATACCTCTGGTTAAGCCACTGAGGCAACTCTTACTTAAGAAAGAAAAAGATCCAGTCCGTGATTTTGACGCGGCAGCCCTACTAGCTATTCGCGCAGGCCTCAAAAAGGTGCGCGAAGAAAGAAGCACTGGGAAAAAAGTTGCTCCTCATACGGAAATTTTTTTACGGACCGGCTCGTTTAACATCGCAAAAAGGTATGGATGGGAGAAAGCCGCTGCCACTCGTGTCGCACGAATTTTTGAAATTGCGGAAACATATCCGTGGCCGCTTGAGGAAATATCTCCGAAGGAGGTTTCTGAAAGAATGAGCGAATATGGGCAGGCAACACGAGTCGCACGGCATCTACGGGATGTTGCGCGACAGGCGGGAGATGAAGCTCGCACTCAAGAATTTGGAAGAAAGGCGAAAGCATATGCCGCTTATATTCCTGACCAAAAAGTAAAACTTTAAGCCAAGGGAGTTAGTTGGGAAAAGATGAAAAAATTCGATATTGCGAAATTAAAGGAGGCATATGAAGTCTAAAGACTATTTGGGCTTTTAGAATTTGCCGTAAGAGTTCGGATGTATTAAAATTGCATTATGCAAAACAAAAAAGGATTTAGCAAAATATCAACGCTTATTTTAGTTATTGCGGTAGTTTTGGTTTTGGGCGGAGCGGGATATTTAGGGTTGCGTAAAGACGCGGACTTAAATAATAAAAATGACAAAGAATACACCTCTTTTCTAAAAATTTTTAGCAATAAAATTGATAATTCAACGCAAATCAAACTTGAGCCGAGAACAGTTGCGTTTGCGGATGGCTCCGAGGCGACATATGAACTTGCTTCTCAATTTGACTTAGCCGTCGCGGCTGAGGGTTTAGGGAAAGCCCGTTTTATTGCGATGAGTCCAGACAAAAGACTTTTTATCTCTGATATGGTTGATTGGAATCTAAGCCGAGAGGGCCGAATTATTATTTTGGAAGACTTTGACGCCGAAACTCGCAAATTTAAATCAAAATCTGTTTACCTCTCTGGGCTTCGCGGTCCAAATAGCGTAGAGTTTTATACCGACCGCGCGGGCAAGAGTTGGATTTACATAGCGCTCACTGAGAAACTCATCAGGTATCCGTATAGCCCTGGTGATAAAGCCCCGACAACTAAGCCGGAACTAGTTACTCTATTTCCAAATAAACAAAATCCGACAGCCCTTGGCATCGTTTGGCATGTTACTCGCACGATATTGTTTCAAGATAATGTCTTATATGTATCTGTCGGAAGCGGCTGCAATGTTTGTGAGGAAGCCCAAGGTGATAAGCGCGCGATGATCCTTGCTATGGATCCGGACGGGAAAAACCAGCGGATCTATGCTGACGGCTTAAAAAATGCCGTGGGAATTGCTTGGGCCCAGGGCGCCTTATATGCGACGGAAAATGGCGTGGATCACTTAGGGGCTGATTTGCCTGACGACGTAATGTATAAGCTTACCGAGGGCGAAAATTACGGCTGGCCTTATTGTTACGAGTCTGGGGGCAAGAAGCATAAAGAATTAAGCTGGAATTGGAAGCGCGAGCCGATTTCCTGCGAAAATGTTCCCTTGTCGTTTGCGTCATTCGGACCCCATACCGCACCCCTCGGAATTACTTACTTTGAAAATGCGCACCCGCTTATAAAAAAAGCGTTTCTTGTCGCTCAGCACGGTTCCCATAAAGTGGAGATTAGAAACGGGTACAATATTTTACGCGTGACGTTGGACGGGAAGCAGGAAGTTTTTATGAAGGGCTTCCTTGGCGAGGGGGAGAAGCGTTTTGGACGGCCGGTCCACATATTTCAATATGACGAAAATTCCTTTTTCTTCACGGATGATTTTAGCGGGAGGCTGTATTACGTTTACGCGAAATAACTAGCCGGCGCCTAGCGGCGACATTTTCGTTGCCGAGCTTTGTCTATTCCGATCGGCAAATAAAGGGCGAGAAGGCAATTGAAAATAAGTCTTCAGAAAGTATTAACAAATAATGCTGCCGAGGTATAAAGGAGGCATGCCTAGGGAAGCTATAAAATCATATCCGTTGAGACTGCCGCCATCGAGAACGGAATTTGAAGAATTCGGGCTGGCAATGGCCGGGCGCGCGGTGTGCTCGGGATGCGGTTCATTTTATTTTGAAAAATCTTGGCACCATCCCTCGCGAGACAAGAGCAAAATATACGGCGCCCCATTTATTATGTGCCCGGCTTGCCGGATGATAAAAGATCGAGTTTTCGAAGGGGAGTTGATTATTGAAAATGTTCCCGAAAAATCTTTCGGCGAGCTGGAAAAACTTATTCGGGCGTATTCTGCGCGGGCTTTTGAGGAAGATTGCCAACATCGCCTGATAGACCTCTTGGGCTACGAAGATTCAATAGTCGCGACTACTACGGAAAATCAGCTTGCGAATAAACTTGCCAAAAAAATCAAAGACGCGTTTAATCGCGTTGATATTAGGATCGCAAACGCAAGAGCCCCGTCTGATTTTAATTTAGTTAAAATAGCATTTGCTCCA
>Ga0209542_10006711_pt1 | contig 22289 bp, 20 predicted proteins | sample RifCSPhighO2_01_FD_184028 | JGI IMG/M metagenome (GOLD analysis project Ga0209542, IMG submission 184028) | Soil microbial communities from Rifle, Colorado - Rifle CSP2_plank highO2_0.1 (SPAdes) (version 2) | ecosystem: Environmental > Terrestrial > Deep subsurface > Rock core/Sediment ... | reverse complement strand
CTATATCAATGAGTCTGGACAGATAGTTAGTTTTAGTGAGGATTCTGATATTGTGAGAGAACTTAAATCTTTGACAGAAAAAAAATTTCAGGAATATGATTTGGTTTATCAGGGTTTGAAAAAGAGAACCCTGGATGAATTATCCAAGAAATTGTAGAGATTTTTAATAAGATTTAAAAAGAGCTTTATTTTGATAAATGTATGGGTTTTTTTGACAGGATATCGAATTCTTGGAATATTTTTAAGATTAGCTTTGATTTCTTAAGAAGAGATAAGAGCTTGATGCTGGTTCCTGTTATAGGGGTATTGACAATTGCTGCAGCTTTAATCTTGTTCTTCTTCTTGGCTGCTCCTCTTCTTCAATCTGGTGGATGGCTTTTGATGATTTTGTTTTTATTGATTATTAATATTATTGCTGTTTTTTTTGCTGCTATACAATCGTGGATGGTTTACGAGGTTGCTGTTGGGAAGGATGCTACTTTGAGTTCTGGAGCTAAAAGGGCTTTTAATAATTTATTTGATATTATTTTGTTTGTGATTGCTTCTCTTGTTGTTGGAAGTGTGTTGAGGGCTGTTAGAGAGAAAGGAGGGGTTTTTGGAGAGATTGCTTCTGGAGCTGCTGGCGTATTTGTTGGGATTGCTCAGAAATTGATTATTCCTGCCATGATTATTGGGGAGAGAAATTTTTGGGATTCTGTTAAATATCTTGGGAAGGCTACCAAGGTGCTGCCTGAAATAGCTGTTTATGAAATCGGAATGGGGCCTTTATTTTTTGCTGCTTTTTTGATTGATATTGCGATTGCTTTTATTGCTTCTTTAATTTTTGGGTTTGTTCCTGCAGTGATTTTGTTTGTTGTGATTCTTGTTTTGATGATATACTTATATAACTTGATTGACCAGATTTATTATACTCTATTGTATCTTACTGTTCTTGAGAAGAAGAAGGTTAAAGGGTTGAAATTAAAATAAAATAGGTTTAAAAATGCTGTTTCTTTGTGAATTTTATGGCATTGGAAGGCTTGGGAAATAGGCTGAAAGATAGTTTGAATAAGATAGCTAAAGCTATGTTTGTTGATGATAAGGCTATTGATGAGCTTGTTAAAGAGATTCAGAGAGCTTTGCTCAATGCTGATGTTAATGTTAAACTGGTTTTTGAATTGACCAAGAGGATTAAGGAAAGGGCAATTGCTGATAAAAGGAAAATTTCTGATGATAGGGCAAGAATTGTCAGTATTGTTTATGAGGAACTCGTTGCTTTATTGGGTGATGAGAAGAATGAGCTTGTAATTGCGAGGAAGAAACCTTTCAAGATAATGTTTGTTGGGGTTTATGGGAATGGCAAGACAACAAGCATTGGGAAAATTGCGCATTATTACCAAAAGAGAGGATTGAGAGTAGCTGCTTTGGGATTGGATGTGCACAGGCCTGCTGCACCTGAGCAGCTTAAACAAGTTTGTGAGGCTATTAATGTCCCTGTTTTCATTGACAAAAATGAGAAGAATGCCCTGAAGATTTACAAGAAATATGAGAAGGAATACGGCAAATATGACTTATTATTGGTTGATACTGCTGGAAGACATGATTTGGATGATGAATTGGTTGAAGAGATTAAAGAGCTTAGTAAAGAAATCCAAGCTGATGAGAAAATCTTGGTTATGAATGCTGATTTAGGGCAAAGTGCTGAAAGGTTAGCCAGGGGATTTCATGATTCCTGCAATGTTACAGGCATCTTGATTAGCAAGATGGATGGAAGTGCTAAAGGTGGGGGAGCTTTAAGTGGAGCTTCGATTTCTGGTGCTAGTGTTTTGTTTATTGGGACTGGAGAAAAAGTTAATGATTTGGAAACGTTTAATCCTAAAGGTTTTGTTTCCCGTTTACTTGGAATGGGGGATTTGGAAGCTTTGCTTGAAAAAGCAAATGAGGTTATTGATGAAGGGAAAGCTGGAGATTTGAGCAAGAGAATTCTTGAGGGAGATTTTACACTTGTAGATTTGTATGAGCAGATGGAGGCTATGAATAAGATGGGGCCTTTATCTAAAGTTATGGAGATGATTCCTGGTTTTGGGCAAATGAAATTGCCTGATGGGATGATGAAGGTTCAGGAAGATAAACTGAAGCGATGGAAAATAGCGATGCAAAGTATGACTAAAACTGAATTGGAGAATCCTGAAACTATTGACAGCAATAGACTGCAAAGAATCAGCAAGGGAAGTCATGTTCCTGCTGGAGAGATTAGAGAGATGATTAAGCAGTATAGACAGAGCAAGAAATTGATTGCGATGATGAAAGATGGTGACCCTGAGAAAATGATGAGGAAGATGCAGGGTAAGTTTAAGATGAGGTAAGATGGATAAAGAAAGTTTGAAATGATTTTAGAAAAGCTTAAAGCTTATTGGGTTTTATAACTTACTATGGGTGAAGTAGCAGGATTTAGAGAGAGATTTCTTAAGATTTACCCTAATTTACCTCTGAAACTGAGAAGTGAGACTATAGTCATAATTGATAAAGAGCCTATAAGCTGGAATGTTGCATATATAGAGGTTTTTAACAATACCCAGAAAAGCATGAAAATCCTTAAAAAGTTAGATGAACTAAAGATAATATGACACAACACTCAACGCCTGAAGATGTGAAACAATTGGTTTTGATTAGAATGGAGACTTTATCTTCTCACAAGAAGATTTCTATAGGCTCTTATGGAGAATTTAGCAAGGAGGAAATTATACAACACATTAAAGATGATGATGAGATTGGGAAAAAAATGATACAGGTTGAAATGGAATTCTTAAGAGCTTTAAAAAAAGGAATAATATGATCCTATATTTAGCGACAAGGCCTGAACATGATGATACGACTTATTATTTATCTCATTGGTGCAAAAAGACTTTCTTAACTGCTGAAAGCCATGGAATTAAAGTTTTTGATTTGCACAGAGAAAAAGCTAATCGAGAAGAGTTTGAAGGAAGAATGAATAAGTTCTCTCCAAATTTTGTTGTTCTTAATGGGCATGGAGATGTTGATAAGGTTGGAGGGCATAAAAATGAGATTTTGGTTAGTTCAGGTGTAAATGAAGATGTACTTAAAGGAAAGATTGTTTATGCTATTTCGTGCAAATCAGCAAATATTCTTGGAAAAACAAGTGTAGAAAAAGGAGCTTTAAATTATACTGGTTATGATGATGATTTTATATTCTTTTATGAACCAAAAAATATGACAAAACCTCTTACTGATGAAACAGCTAAATTATTTTTAGAACATTCTCAGTTGTTTATAGAGTCTTTGCTAAAAGGGAACAGCCTTAAGGCATCAAAAGAGAAAGCTGAGAATAAACTTAGGGAGAATATTAATAAGATTTTAAGTACGGAAAGTTCTGATTCTGAATTGGCTAGATTTTTGGTATGGGATCTTAACCATTTTATATCTCATGGAGATTTAGATACTAGCCTAGGAGTCTAAAATGAAACTGATTAAGCAAGGAGCTGAGGGAATTCTTTATTTGCAAGGTGATAGACTGATTAAAGAAAGAGTCCCTAAAGGGTATAGGATTAAAGAGATTGATGATAAGATTAGAAAGTTAAGGACAAGGGGCGAGGGCAAGTTATTGAAGAGAGTTGAAAATACCCCCAAAGTTTTTCTCGTTGATGAAAATAAATGCAAGATTGAAATGGAGTTTATTGATGGGGAGCTTGTTAAAGAGGTTCTTGATGGATTGGATGTTGAAAAGAGAAAAAAATTATGTTTGAGCATTGGAGAGAATATTGCTAATATGCATGATAAAAATATAATTCATGGTGATTTAACCACAAGTAATATGATTGTTCATGGAAAAATTTATTTTATTGATTTTGGTTTGGGTAATAGCTCTGAAAGGGTTGAGGATAAGGCTGTTGATTTGAAATTATTGAAACAAGCTTTAAATGGGAAGCATTATAAGATTGCTGAAAGGTGCTTTGATGCTGTTTTGGAAGGATATAGAAAATGCAAGGATTATGGAAAGGTTATTAAACAGCTTGAGAAAGTTGAATCTCGAGGGCGTTACAAACAATCCCTTTTAAGAAAAGGTCTTGTATCCCCAAAAATAAAACTGGAGAAAGATGAGTAGTTGGCTTTTGGTTTATCTTTTTTTTGTTGGATTATGCGTTGTTTGGTTTTTAATATTTAGATTTTTTAAGAAAAATGAAAAGGGTTAAATTTAAAACTGCTTTTTATTTCTTAATCTTATAGCCCCGTAGTCTAGCGGTCAAGGATAGTGGCCTTTGGTGAGTCTTTTCTTTTAAGAAAAGAAAACCCTCGGGAAAAGAAAAACGAGGACACTCTAAGAAAGCCATTGACGGAGGTTCAAATCCTCCCGGGGCTACAATCTTTTTTCTTTAGAAAAGAAAAAACTTTGTATACAAAAAAGAAACTTAGAATGACCCTAAGGAAAAAAAGAACAGAATGTGAAAGAAAAGTTGTTTTATACTTTTTTCACAAGATTTATTAATGTAAGATGATTCTCTTTTTTAGAGGTGTATGATATGAAAAAAATAATCTTAATATTTGTTATTCTTGCCGGATTATTTGTTGCTGGATGCTCTCAGGATAAAAATCTGGGTGAAACTCAAAATACTATTGCAATTGCTGTTAATGATGGAAATACTGCTGTGATTAGTGGTTTTGCTTTTAATCCTGGAGAGATTACGATTAAAGCTGGAGATAAGATTACCTGGATTAATAATGATGATGTTAAACACACTGTAACCTCTGACTCTGGGGTGGAGTTAAAATCAGGGCTTTTTGGAAATGGAGAAAAATATGAACATGTTTTTAATGCTGTGGGAGAGTATAGCTATTATTGTGAGCCACACCCTAATATGAAAGGAAAGGTGATTGTTGTTGGGAATTAAATTTAGAGATTATTTTTATACTCTTTTAGCAGCCATAGCAATTATTTCTTTGTTTACTTTGATTGATTATTATGTGCACACTTTGAGCGAGGAGTACAGTGTTCCGGGATATTATTTCAAGAATAAAATGATTTTTGGCACAATCTACTGCTTTATTGGATTGTTGATTTTTAGAAATTGGAAATTAATCTGGAAATCTTTGTTTCTTTCTGGATTTATTAGCGTTGTTTTACAAACAAGGTATTATTTTGAGGGATATCCTAGTGAGTTTGTTCTGGAATTTTTATTGTTTCACTTTTTGATGCTGATTCCAAGCTGCTTGATTGTTTTGTGGATTTATGGCAAATTTTTTAAGAGGAAGAATGTTAAAAACAAGAGGGGAAAAAATGGCAGAAGAAAGAAGAGCCTTTTCTTTTTTGTAAAAAAGAAAACCCTCGGACAAAAGAAAAAACAGGATGTAAAAGGAAAAAATGGCAGAAGAAAGAAGAGATAAAAAACAATTGATAAGAACGATTTATTTGTATGCGTTTTCTTTGCTTGGATTGGTTTTATTGATTATTGGAAGCGTGGGTTTTGTGAATATGGGCTTGAAGGCTTATGTTTTTACAGGGGCTGACCAGCAAAGGTATATTTATGAGCAGCCGATAGCTTATCCTGTTGCAAATCTTGAAAAGGCACAAGATAATAAAGATTTGACTGATGTGGATAGAGAAGATATAAGAAAGATTATTGATGATTATAATTCGCAAAAAGAGAGGAATGCTAAAATAGATGTTGTTGCTTCGCAAAGACAGAGCGATGCAGCCCAGAATTTATCATTGATTATTGTGGGATTGCCTTTGTATATTTATCATTGGAGACTTGTTAAGAGGGAGAAATCTGTTGATAAAAGATAGTTTTATAAACACATATTTTTAGCTTGATAGTATAGGATAGAACGGTTTATACTTGTCTATACCAGAAATTAATTCTTGGTAAGATAATCGCATCCTAACTTTATACTTAAAAAATGGCAAGAATGTAAGCATTTTTTCTTGTAAGAAAAAATCCTTAAGGCAAAAAAGAACATATAAAGGGAAAGAAAACAAGAATCAAAATATGGCAAGAATGTATTCAAGAGCACGAGGAAAGAGCAAGAGCACTAAACCTATTAAGAAGACTAAACAGAGCTGGCTCAGGTATCAGAAAGAAGAGATTGAACAGCTTGTTTTAAAATTAGCAAAATCCGGAAAAACAAGAAGTGAAATAGGCATTATCCTAAGAGACAGTTATGGAATTCCTGATGTGAAGATTCTTCTTGAGAAAAAGATGAATGTTTTCTTAAAAGAGAACAAAGCAAGCAAAGAACTACCTGAAGATTTAATTAACCTGATTAAAAGAGATATTGTTTTGATGAAACATTTAGAGAAGCATAAGGATGACAGGACTGCAGGAAGAGGACGACTGATTACCGAGAGCAAGATTGGAAGACTTGTTAAGTATTACAAATCTAAAAGGGTATTGCCTGAAACGTGGAAATATGACAGAGAGCAGGCACAGCTTTTGGTTAGTTGATGATGATTAATGCAGCTGAGGTGATTTCTGAATTTAAGCAAATAGATAAACCTATCAGAGTGATTGCTGAGGAAAGTGCTGATGGAGTTATTGCAGCGTATATTTTCTGCGAATTTTTGAAGAAGAATGGAAAAAGATTTATTCTGAGTTTTGAAAAGAAAAATATTTCTGAGGTTAAAGAGGATTATGAGCATATTGTTTTGATTTCTTCTTATGAGCCCAGAAATAAAGTGTTTAAACATTTTGGGGTTGATAATGGGGATATTAATGTTAAGTCTTTTGGGATTGACGCTTCCAGTTTGAGCGAGGTTGTTTTTTTCTTTTGCAATGGCAATGTGGATTTTTCTGATTATGGGCATTTGGTTGTCGCTTTAAACCTGGGGAATATTAAAGGCTATTGCGGGAAGATTCTTGAAAATTGTGTTAAGGACAAGAAAATTGTGCTGAAGAGAGGATTAAGATTTTTTAATGATTCTTCAAGAGAAATTGTTCAGGCTGTTAAGCATGGTTATGACCCCTGTCTAAAGAGTGTTTTCGGCGATGAAAATAAAGCAGTTGGGTTTTTGAAGAGAGCAAAGATAAAGGACTTTCAGGATGAAAAAAGAACTATTGCTGAGCTGGATGATAATGAGAGCAAGAGTCTTTTAGCAGAGGTTTTACTTGACATGATTGGGCTTGATGAACATGAGCCTTTTGAAACTCTTTACTTTAAGGATGGACATGATTTGAGAGTCGTTAAAGAGATGATTGGGGTTTGCCTTAAATACCACAAACTGGGAATTGCTTATGGATTTCTCAATGGACACCAAGGTGATGTTAAAATGACAAGGGAGCTTTATGATAATTATTCTTTGGAGATGATCAAGGCTCTTAGAAAAATATTTGAGGCTAAACAGGGTAAAAAGATGGTTATTCATCTAGGAGAGATTAGCGATTTTCTTGCTGAGGATTTGATTTTGTTTGTTAATGAGAGAAAAATTGCGGATAAACCTTTTTTTGTTTTGTATTTTGATATTAATCATGATACTTTTGTTCATGGTTTGATTGGCAAAGAATATTTTGAAGAAATTTTTGAGAAGATAAATGGGTTTGGAAAATTCTCTTTTGAGGATGGAATGATGGCTGGGAAGATTTCAGATGAAGAGGGGTTTATTAAACTATTTCAATGAGGGAATAGAAAGATTTATTAAGCTTAGGTAAGGGGTTTATCTTATGGAATTGTCAAAGAAAGGAAGAAAAAAATGGTATCCTGTTGTGGCTAGTGAGCATTTTAAAAACGTTGTTATCGGCGAGGTTCCTCTGTATTCTCCTGATGTTTTGGCTGGGAGAACTTTGTGGGTTAATCTTGCTCATCTTACTGGTGAATTGAAAGACCACAGCATTAGAATGAGATTTAGAATTAAGAATGTTACAGGCGAGAGAGCTGAAACAGAGCTTATTGGCTATCAATTATTAAGCACTTACATCAAAAGATTGGTAAGACCTGGAAAATCCAGGGTTGATGATTCTTTTATTGTTCATACTCAGGATAAAGTTAAATTACGAGTTAAAATGCTTTATCTGACAAGAAAAAATGTTAAGAAAAGCATTACTCAGGAAGTTATGAAAAAGGGCCAGGAGCAAACTGCAGACTTTTTTGGAAAGCATGTTTATGAAGAGGCTATTAATGAAGTGATTTGGAATAGGTTCCAAAGGAGTTTGAAATCTTTATTGAGCAAAATTTATCCTTTGAGCAGCGTTGATGTTAAAGCTGTTGTGAAGATGAGTTAATTTATTCTTTCCACAGAAGATCATCTTTAAAATGTTCTAAATTGATTCTAAAATTTTTAACGAGGATTTGTTTGTAAATTCTTCCTGCTCTTTTAATTTCGTATTCTCTCTTCATGGCTTGCTCTTTTGTTGGATAGATTTCAAAATAAACTAATTTCATTCCTTTCTTGCTTCGCGTATATTTAGCTCCTTTCTTGAGTTTATGTTTTGCTACTCTTTTGATGAGATTATTTGTGTAGCCCGTATAATAAGTATTATCATCGCATTCAAGAATGTAAACGAAGAAGGATGATTGGCTCTTTTCAGGAATCATTTGTCTTTTATATTTTTAAACGCTAAAATTCCACCATGCTAAAACGCTTAAATTCCTTTCTGGAATTTGGCGTGCTCAAGAACATCTGTTCTTGACAAATGCTATGGCATTTTTGGCACACCGAAAAGCTTTGCTTTCTCAGTGTTCTTTGAATGGTGGTTTACGCAGTAAACCACTTATTAGCAAGTGGAACACTAAAATCCAAGGGATTTTGGATGTACCCAAGAACATGGTTCTTGGTATTTGGCGTGCTCAAGAACAGGTGTTCTTGACAATACTTAAAACTATCTTTACAAGAAATGAACTAGACTTGGTTAAATGAGTCTTGGGATTACCTTTAAAAACGGGTATGCTTTTTCTTTTTTATGCCTCAGTAGCTCAGACTGGTAGAGCAAAGCCTTTTCTTTTTAGAAAAAAGAAAAGCCTTGGGAAATAGAAAAACTAAGGATGAAAATCCTTGGGAAAGAAAACTAAGAATAAAAGCTCAGTTGCCTTGTATGAGCAGGTATTGCAAAGAAAGCAATAGGCCGGGAGTTCAAATCTCTCCTGGGGCTTTTATATTCTTTATATATATTAAAAACACTAAAATTCTATGAACGCTTAAATTCCATTATGGAACACTGAAATCCAAAGGATTTTGGTGTCTCAAAAATATAGTTTACAACATATATTTTTTAAACAATAGACAAGTGACAACCACCCGCACCAGAGTTATAAACTATCATTTGCTGTTTATTTTATGAAAACATTTGATATTAATACTCCTTTATCGACTGAACTTTGCGAGATTGTAGGTCTCTTTATTGGAGATGGATTTACTAATAGATATGGAAGTCATTATTTGATTCAGTTTACTGGTAATGTTCTTGAAGAAGAATATTATACTTTGTTTATTATTCCAAGAATATACTCTTTGTTTGACTTAAAACCTTATGTTAAAAAAGAAAAGGATTGTAATGCTATAAGGATTAATTATAATTCTAAGTGTTTTTTTAAAATGTTTACAGAACGGTTTAAATTTAATGCTGGAAAGAAATCAAAAAGCGTGTTAATTCCGGAAGAAATTTTAGTTGCAAGAAAAGACTTACTATTCGCTACTCTTAGGGGGATTTATGACGCCGAAGGATATGTTTATATGGATACAAGAAAGATGTATAAGAAACCTTATCCTAGAATAGAATTAAGGATGAATAACCCACGAATCATCAAGCAAATACATGATGTTTTGTTAGATCATAGTATAAATGGTTATATGAGAGATGAAATTACTTTGGCAATCCAAGGAAGGAATGATGTTAAAACTTTTGTTGATACTATAGGATTTTTAAATAAAAAACATCTTGTAAGATTAAAGGATGTATTAATCTAAATTTATTTTCTCGACTCTTCTAAAATCTCTTTTATTGATTGTTTTATTTCTTCTTTGCTCCAATTATGATTTAGAAGGATTTCTGTAATTGTTGAGATGCTATGGCCTTTGCTTAGATTGCTTTTAATATAATCTTTCAGAATTGCTGATTTTGTTTCTTGTTTTTCAAATAATCTTGAGAGTCTTGCTTTTTCTTTCTTAAATTCAATAATTAATTTCTTTAATATGATTATTGAGAGCTTTGCCAGAAGATAAATAGTGTAGAACAGCAAGATTATTGCTGCGATTATAGAGGCTATGTAAGCTATTTTTGAACCTTTTTCTATCTTTTCTAATGTCTTCTTTGTTTCCTGGATTATTTGTTTTGTTTTATCAATTATTGAAGGAGACTCTTTTTGAGGCAATGCCAATGTTGTTGAGGTTGTTGTTGATGTTGTGGTTGTTTCTTCTGTGCTTGATGAACTGGATGAACTGCTTGTTACTTCTCCCCCGCTTGAACTTCCTTGCTGTGGCAATAAGGTTATGCATGCTGATGTATTGTAACTTAGGCAATTGCTGCTGCAAGCCAATGCTCCAATAGAATAGCCCTGGCTTAAACATGTTTCTCCGGGCAATGAAGATGAGTCGCATAATTCTCCTAACTCTATGATGTTATTTCCACAAATAGGGATGGTGAATTCTTTTCCTATTGATGTTGAAAATACTGAGTTGTTTGATGAGCTTGAAATTGAGTCTAATGAAACTGCAGCTTTGAACACGCTGTTTGACATGTTGCTTGAAGATGAATCTATTGATGATGATAATGAGTATTGTGTTGAGTTCATTGCTGCGGCGGCTGCTGCGAGTAATACCATTAGGAAAATGAATTGCAGAGTCCTCGCTAATAAGGATTTATTCATCTTCTAACCTCACCTTTATTCTTTTGAACTTGCAGTTCCAATGCTGGAAGAATTCCTGGAATTCTTTGTCTAATTCCAAAGGAACGAGAATGACAGATTTTGCTACTTGTGTGATTTTTGGCTGATTGAGAATGCCTGATTTGCCGTCTCTTCCTTTTAATGCGTAATAGAAACGAATTTTGTCTTTGTATTGCAAATGAGAAATTGAGTAGGAAAAGAGGATTCTTGCATCTCGAGAAATCTCTTTTTTATTATCTTTTATAGGCGTTTTAATGCCTTTTTTCACTTTTTAACCTTCTAAATTAGCTTAAATGTTAAATAATTTAACATATAAAGGAGTATAAAAATGTGATGGGTGGGCATAAAAATTAGAAAGAGGTGCAGTTCATAGCTCCAGAATTTAATATTCCGCAGGTCCAGCGAGTTCCGTCAACACTGAACATGGTAATGTTAGAATGCACTCCTGAACCTATTTGCAGGAGCTTTCCTGATGTTGTGGAGGAAAGATTTAATACTCCATTGATGTCTAATGCTGTTGTTGGGCTTGTGAGATTTATTCCCACTTTGTTTGTTGTTCCGTTTGTTATTGCCACTAATGTTTGAGTGCCTATGGTGAGATTATTTGTTATGGTTACATTTGCTAGACTTGCCTGACCATTGCTTATTAAATCTAATAAAGTTATATTTGTGTTTGAATTTATGTCTGAACCTTGGATTGCTCCATCCACTATTTGGGATGTGTTGATTGAGTTCAATCCAAGCTGGGTGTTGTTTATTGAAAATGATGCTATATGAGAATTGTTTATTGACAATTGGATAATTTGACTTCCGTTGATTGAATTTAATGAGATATGGGTATTGTTAATTGAGAAGATTGCTATTTGCGAGCCGTTAATTGCGTTAAGAGTGATATGTGTGTTGTTGATTTGATATGAGGCTATATCTATTGATTGGATTGAAAGATTCTGGATTTCTGCTGTGCCTACTGCTTCATCTTTAATGTGTGTTGCGTTTATTTCTGCATCTCCTATATCTCCTGATTGAATGGTCTTATTTTGGATGTTGATTGCAGTAATGGTTTCGTCTGCTATTTGAATGCCTGTGATTTTTGTGATAATATTGAGTATGTTAACGTATATTTCTTTGAAGAAGCTTTGACTTGAACCTATTAATAAGGTGTTGTTTGTCATTGCTGTAATATTTGATACCGTTATATTATTTTTGAATAATGCGTATTCGTTTACAGTTAAGTTTCCTACTGTGAGGTTATTTGTTATGTTTATTACACCTTCTCCTGTAATGGTTAACTTTGGAGTTAATTGACCTCCTTTATTCCGTGTTAAAAATTCTATTGAAGAAGTTTCTGTTCCGTTTTGAGCATTGATAAGAACAGCATTAATTTGCGAAATGTTTTCCATTTCTGCAATTGAATCTTTGCCTCTGAACATAATACCTAACCCTGTGCCGTTACTGCCGTTTGTGATTATGTATGCTGGAATATCATTATCTAAGGTGATTATTGCAGTTATTGATGCGTTATTAGTATCGTTTGCTACTATGTGGAGAGTCGCGTTTGGATTTGATGTTCCTATTCCTACTCTTTTATTTAGAGCGTCTAAAATTAATAACCCATTATTCACTGTTAAATTGTTATCTATGGTAAGATTTGCTATTCTTAAATTTGAGTTTTGATTTATGTCATCTTGGTTGATTGTCCCGTCTACTATTTGAGATGTGTTGATTGAGTTTAATGAAATATGTGAATTGTTTATTGAGAAAATTGCGATTTGCGAACCGTTAACTGCGTTAAGAGTAATATGGGTATTATTGATTTGATAGGAAGCTATGTCTATTGATTGAATGCTTAAGTTTTGGATTTCTGCAGTTCCTACGTTTTCGTCTTTTATGTTTGATGATGTGATTGTTTCTGAAGCGATTTGCATCCCAGTAATCTGGGTGATGATGTGAAGGAGATTGATATAAACTTCTTTGAAAAAGGTTTGATTGCTTCCAAGAGATGCTGTGTTGTTGCTTGAGGGTGTGATGTTTGCAACAGTGATGTTGTCTTTGAATGTAGCGTATTGATTTACTGTTAGATTTCCTACAGTGAGATTGTTTGTTATGTTCGCACTTCCTACAACATTTAATGTGTGTGAAGGTATTGAGGTTCCTATTCCAACACTTTGCCCTGAAATGTAGATGGTGTTTGAAAGATTTACATCTCCGATTACATCTAAAACTTTTGTAGGATTTGAATTGTTGATTCCTACTTTTCTTGTTTCAAGAACATAGAGAGTGTTGTTAAGGGAAATATTTCCTTGGACATCTAATCTTGCTGAAGGGGAAGTTGTCCCTACCCCGATATTGCCATTTCCATCTATGAAAAATCGTATTGGTCTTGTTGAAGAATATTCATCTTGAATGAAGAAATTATTTTTTTCTGTCGTGCTTACAATTGGAGCGAATACATCTACCCCTAGAGAGAATATGTTTTGAGCTGATGATAATCCTGAATCTTTATACCCTTTGAATACTAATTTTGAACCGATTGAATGCCCCCCGTTATTTGCTGAATTATCATTATGAATGTTGATTAAAGACATTTTATTGTAACCAAAGTGTGGACTGTTTTCTCCTCCTTCATCTGCTACTTCTAATGTTGCGTTTGGATTTTGTATTCCTATACCTATGAATTGTGATGTTGAATTAATGTAAAATGTTGAACCGTTTACTACTAAATCTTGCTGGAATGCGAATACTCCTGGTGGGAATCTTCCCTCTAATAATTTTGAAACGTTGACATTTGTGATTTGAGAATCGTTAATTGAGTTTATTGCTATTTGGGAACCGTTAACTGAGTAGAGGACGATATGTGTGTTGTTAATTTGATATGAACCTATTTCTATTGATTGGATTGAGAGATTTTGGATGTCAGCTCCAGAGATTGTTTCATCCAGGATTTGAGAAGTATTTACTGAATTTAATCCAAGCTGGGTGTTGTTTATCGAGTAAGGTGAGAGATGCGAATTGTTGATTGAGAAGATTGCGATTTGTGAGCCGTTAACTGAGTTGAGGGTTATGTGTGTGTTGTTGATTTGGTAGGAAGCTATGTCTATGGATTGGATTGATAGGTTTTGGATTTCTGCTGTTCCTACTGCTTCATCTTGGATGTTTGTTGATGTGATTGTTTCGCTTGTTATTTGACTTCCAGTGAGAAGAATATCTAAATAAATTCTGTTGATATAAAGATTTCTGAAATAAGTTAAAGAATTACCTAGATCTTGAGTTACATCTGAGACAGGTATTATGCTCCTTGTTGTTATGTTTCCTTGAGCGGATGTTGCTCCTGAAATGGTTAAATTTGATAGATATGTTTGACTTGTGACACTTAGGTTCCCAGTGATTGTGATGTTTCCAGAGATTGTGTCTCCTGATTGATTTACAAATATTTGTTCTACCTCTGATTTGTTGTATGTCTGATTTACTGAATAGCTGTCCCATCTTTTACTGAAATTACTGCTTATTCTTTGGTCATCTAATGTTCCTGATTTTATTGCACCAGCATCTACTGAACCTGTTGAATTTATTGTTAAGACTGTTGTTCCATTGGTTATTCCTGGAGGGAGATTCTGAATTTCTGTGTACCAATCTACGCAGGTTGTGCATTCTACATCATCGGCTACGTTTGATCTGTAGGCATATGGAACATGGGTTAGATTTAATCTTGGAAGCAGCTCCTGGGTTGGAGGAGATGAGTCGTTGATTGAAATTCCCAAAGAGTAAGATTCGTTGAACTGGATGTTTAAACTGCTTGATGTTCCCAGAATTGCTGAATAGAGTCCTGAAGAAATGTTTATTGTCTGATTTTCCTGCCAAATCATGTTTTGATTTTTGTTGTAAATTGAGAATGTGAAGTTGTATGCCTGATTTTTTGCAAGTGTATCGTTGTTGTATGTTAGTCGTCCATTTAGTGTTAAATAAACCTGAGAGAGGTTGCTTTTTATTGTTTGGATGTTGTACTGGCTTTGAGAACTTACTGTTTGAGCAATTGGTGTTGTGTTTGTTTCCAGGGAGATGTTAATTTCATTCGTTAGGTTTGATGATGGAAGAGTTGTTGAGGTTGTTTGGTTAATCTGGAGTGTTGTTGATGTTGTTTCTTCCAATGTTGTTGAGGTTGATGATTCTGGTATTGGATATTGAGGCTGGGTGGTGGTTGTTTCTTCTTCAACATTTATGCTTATTTGCTTTATTTCTTTTACTTCGTTATTATCTATTAAACTTATTGCTACTAAGTTGTCTCCGGGAGGGAGATTTAATGATGTTAATGGAATGTTTAATGATGAAATTGAATAGGTTCCATTTTCTATTGGAAGATTGAATTCTGAAATGTTTATTCTTGTTTCAAATGAACCTGAGTTGATTAAGATATAGCTTTCTAATGAAACTGTTTTGTTGATTTCAAAATTTATTGATTCCGGATTGAAGATTGCTAAGGTTGTAAGATTAGGTTTTATTACTAGGAAAGATGATAATAAGATAATTGCTATTAATGAGAAAATTATTGCTGCTTTTAGTGAACTTTTTTCTGATTCTAATTGTTTGATGCAATGACTTACTTCTTCATCATAATATTTTAGCCATTGTTTTTGAGTCAGATTTTTTAGGTTGAACTTATCCGGGTAGTTGGCTACCAGTTCTTTGTATCTATTGCACTCGTCTATGCGCTCCATCAATTTTTCTGACTTACTTCTTGCCATTCTTCTCCCTAGATATTTTTATTATGATAGAATCTTTATCCAGGTCCTGGAAAGTGATTATTGAGCCTTTGTCTAGTTGTTTGAGAAGAGCAATCTGTTTAGGAATAGTTATTACTAACTGACCATTTGGAAGTTTTTGTATCTTTACCATAACAATAAGGGTGCCCAGCGGTCCCCTTATGAACCCTCGGCAACCACGAACTGGCGTTGCCCTTATGAACCCCCTGCATCCACAAATCTGTAACTTTTCATTATATCCTTACTGATACCTTAAAATACTATTAAATTTAATATTTTAATAACTATTTTATTTAATATTCAGAATACTATTAAATATTTAAAGGTTTTGATTGATAAATTAGAGAGAATAAATGGGTCCGGCAGGATTTGAACCTGCGACCTCCACCACGTCAAGGTGATGTCATAGCCACTAGACCACGGACCCAACAATTTTTTTTCTTTGTATTGCCAAAAGAAACTAATAGTGTTGTATCTAAAAAAGAAACAAGCGGTTTAAAAATCTTTGGCTGATTCTTATATGTAATGGAAAATACGCATTTTTTCTGAGAAATGTATTTAAAGCCTCATCCCTTTAACCTTTTTAATAAAAAGCTTAACCAAAAAATAGTTGAAGAAACTAAAGATAAGATGATATACATACATAAGCTTGAGCAGCTTGTTCCTGGAATTGCAGATATAGAAAGTGTTCCTTTAATAAGAGATATTAAAAGAGAGACCAGTTTTCCTTTTCAAGAGGATTTGATCAAACGAAAATTTTCCGGGTTTTTTATTAAGGAGTTTGATATTTCACTGATGCAAGAAGCTTTACAACATGTTCAGCCTGCCGTGGATGAGCTGCAAATTATTCTTGATAAGAAAGATTCTGAGTTTGAAGATGTTAATATTTTGAGGACTTTGAAGCTTATTGATGAAATGCCACATGCATTAGGAAATAATATCGCTTATCTTCAGGAGATTCTTGGATGGCAGGAGGAGTTTGTCAAGGAGATAACAGCGATATTTAATGGCATTGTCCAGGTTAAAAACCATGATGAGCTTTTAGATTTAAATAAAAGACTGAATCTTATATTCTTTAAACTTTTAAGAGATAATGAATTCACTTTTAAGTTTAATGATCTGATTCATGAGGCACATGTCGAGCATATTAATGATTTGAAGACTATCCTGCCTCAAGGATTTTTATTTAAAATAACTATTGAAGAAGAGATTAATAAGATTGATTTTAACGTGATTAGAAGAAGAATTTCAAGAGGTAATTTGGACAATTCTGACCGGGTTTGGAGCAGAATTTTGGAAATTAAGAAGGGTGTGGATAAAGCTTATCAAATAAATATGAAGATGGTTGAATGGGTTGTTATGCTTTATTCTTATGTTAAATTTTTGAAAACTAGATGACAACCTTTTTTCTTAGAAAGAAACCCCAGTTGAGAAACCTCAACGGGGCACAGGCGATGAGCCGTCTTGTGAAATCTTGTATCCAAACACTAAAGTTCCCATAGAACTTTGGTGTGCTCAAGAATAATTGTTCTTGACAAAAGAACTTAAATCGCTGTATTTCTAGTTTGTCAGCGAGCTTTACTTAGTAAGTTACTAAGTAATTAACTAAGAAAGGTTTAAATATTGATGATTCTTAATGAAAATATAATGAAGAAGTATCTCCTTCTTGTAGAGGATGAAAAATTATGGAATGAGTTCAAGAAAGAGATTTCTAAAGATATCAATACTGAGATTATGGAGCTTATTAAGAAGAAGGTGGGGACTAGAAAATGATAACTAGAAAAGGGCAGGTGACTGTATTCATCTTTATAGGGATATTTATCTTGGTTATTCTTGGAGTGTTTATCTATTTTAGGAGTGAACTTTTGGTTAGGACTACTCAACAAGCGAATCTTGGGGTTAGCGAGCAGTTCAGACCTGTGCAGCAATATTATGAAAATTGCCTTACAAATGCTGCTGTTGATGGGATTAATCTTGTTGGGAGCCAGGGCGGTTATTTAAATGTTGATGAGGATAATAGCGGGAGGGATGTTGTTTATGGATTTAGAAGCTATCTTGATGTTTTGAATGACGGCAATGCAAGAGTCCCTTACTGGTATTACAAAAAAGATAATGAGATAGATGTTGTTTATGTTCCAAGCCTGGCTGATGTTCAGAACAACATTCAGGAGTATATTGGGCAAAATATGGGAAGATGCTTTGAAAATTCTACTTTGCTTTCTAATTACAATGTTGATTATGGGAAAATAAACTCTAAAGTTGAGGTGCAGGATGAAAAAGTTTTCGTTACTATTCTTACACCTTTGAATGTTGAGCTTAAAGGTGTTAGGGAAACTATTCCTGAAATTTCAATTGCGATTGATGCACCCGTTGGGAAGATGTATCGAAAAGCTGTTGAGATATTTAATAAAGAAAATAATGATTATTTCCTTGAAGAAAGAACCATTGACTATATGGGATTGTATGATGAGATTCCTTTTACTGGCGCTAATTTTGACTGCAATGCCAAAATCTGGAGTGTTGAACAGGTTAGAAATGATTTCAAGAGGATTCTAAGCTATAATCTTCCTGGACTTCTGACTAATGACAAGACCAGCGATGATAGATATAACCAACTTGAGATTAATGGCGAGGGAATGGATGTTGTGTTTTCTTATCAGAATGAATGGCCGTTTGCGATGGATGCTGAACCAAACAGCAACGGTGTTTTGAAGAGTGAGCAGGTTATAAAGAATTCAGGAATTACAAAAGCTATTTCAAGCTTATTCTGTCTGCAGGGATATCATTTTGTTTATGATGTAAAGTATCCTGCTCTGATTACAATTGTGAGCAAAGGATATGTTTTCCAGTTTGCTACGCAGGTTGTTGTTAAAAACAATGCCGCCAGAAAACTGCCTTATGAGATTGGAGAGCTTGAAGAAAAAGAAAATATCTGCAATAATGACAATGGCATATTGAACCTGGGAGTTTTTGGTGTTGATGACAATAATGAATTACAACCAAGTGATGCCAATATTAATCTTAAATGCCTGAATCAGATATGCGGATTGGGGAGAAGCAGCAGAGGGGTGTTTGCTGCAAGAACTCCTGCTTGTTTGAATGCTGTTGTTACTGCTGATAAACAAGGGTATTACTCTAAGGAGATTGCTGTTAATACAAATAATGGGGAGAGCAACACAATTATTTTGGAGCCTATTTATAAGAAAAACATTGAAATAAGACTTATAGACAAGAATGGATTGAGAGAGGTTAAGAATGAATATGCGCTTGTTGAACTTGAGAATGAAAATGGGTATAAGACAAGCATCAATTATCCTGATGAAACTCAAATAGAGATTGCTGCAGGGGATTATAAAATTAAATCTTATGTCTTTGCTCAAAGCCAAGATTCTTTTGAAATTGGGGGGCAAGTAAAAGAGCAATGTGTCAGAGTTCCGAGGGCAGGAATACTGGGAACTCTCCTGAGCAAAGAAGAATGCGTTGTTAATCAGGTTGAACCTGACAATGTCAATCAGGTTTTGATTGGGGGAGGGGAGTTTATGTTTTTTGCAGATAGAATAAGCATTGTTAATTCAAATAAGCTGATTGTTTATTTGATTGTTGATGATATTCCTACAAGTTATGAAAAGATACAGGCTATTGATGAAAACTTGCAGTATAATTATTTAGATACAAGATTTAAGGAGCCTGAATTTATTGGTTAAAATGAGCAAAAAAAAGAGTGATAAAATCGGAATTAGAATTATTTCATTACTGTTTATACTATTGATTATTGGAAGCAGCTTTAGTGCTGCTGAGATTACTCCAAATAGTGCTGCTGCTAATGAAAATTTCTTTGGAGAGCAGGATACAGGGGAGTCTGTAATTCTGGAAGCCTATAAATATCAGCCTAAGACCGGGGTGCCTGTCGGATTGCTTGAGAAGCAGGATGTTCCTGTTTATGTTTCTCTGAAAGCTACAACTCTTGGAGGGCTGATTTCCGGCAAGAATAGCGAGGAGGGTGCGCCATTTTATGGGCTGCCTGAGATTCAATTGGTTAGTGCACCGAGAATTACCGGGGCTGACAGAAGGTTTGTTTCCGGGATAACTTTTATTCCCAATGCAAAAAGAGGGCAGTCTTTGGTTGATGACTCAGGGAGATTTATTGATATTGGATATTTTATTGTGAGATTGCATAAGATTGAGAAGGAGAGTGATTTGCCAGGGTTTAGAGAGAAAGGTGCTTTGACAATTGCGAATGTTTCTGATATTGAGAGGACAAGCTTTTTGCAGACAGGAGGGGGGACTATAGATTTGAATGTTTCTGTTGACATTAGATTTAATTCTGAAAATAGTTTGTTTGGATTTGGCTCAAGTGATTTATTATTGAAGGAAAATGCTGACGAGGAATCCTGGAAAAAGAGTGTGACAATAAAGGATAGCTTTTGGAATGGAAAAGGGTATGTAAGAGCAGCAAGGATTGATGACAAGACTGTTAATCTGGTTTTGTATGATAATGCGTTGAGGAGGATGGGGAGTTATTCTTTGACTTCTGGACAAGAATCTGGAGTGATTCCTCTGTATGCAAGCAATAGCTTCCAGCTAATTGACAGATTTAGAATACAGCTTAGGAGCATTGATACTGCAAGTGATAAAGCGATGTTCCTGGTTAATGGAGATTTGGTTGTAAGAGGGAAAGGACAAAGACTGATTGATGGAAGCGACTGGGTTGTTGATAAGATTGTTCCTAAAAAAGTGATTGATGATAAGACTGCCAGGGAAGAGGTTTATCTGAAGAATGTTAAACTTTTTGGTGAACCAAAATACTTTAAGAGAGATTATGCTGGGAATTTTGTTGGGGCTGAAAGCACTTCTAATGTATTTCCTCCTGCTCCTTCAACTACAACTACTACCTTGCCTGTGCTTGGACCTCCAACACCTTTAACAAATTATGATAATATTATTTACAAATATGCCAATGAGAAAAATGTTGATATCAATCTTATTAGAGCAATCATAAAAACTGAATCTGATTTTAATCCGAACAGCATTTCTTATTGCGGGGCTGCTGGGTTGATGCAGCTTATGCCATTGACTGCCTTGGAAAATGGAGCTTTGGCTGTTTATTCTCCTCCATTACCTTATAAGTTACCAAAAAAATGCAGTGAGGATTATGCTGGAAAACTTAATGACTGGTATAAGAAAACTGACAAAAATTTAGTTTCTATTTTGGATAAGAGATTTGACCCTGATGCAAATATCAAAACCGGGGTAACTTATCTTAAGAAACAAATTGATAACCCTAAATTTAAAAATGACATTAGATGGGCTGTTGCTGCTTACAATGCAGGACCTGGAAACGAAGCAATACTTGATTGTTACAGTTCACAGAGTGTTTATGAAAAATGCAGCGCTCTTCCAAGCGAGACTAAAGATTATGTGAATAAGGTTGTTAAAGCCTGGAATGAGTATAATTCTGCATCTCCGGTTTCTACAGCAACGAAAACAGATTTTCCTAAAATAGAAGCTACAAAAATGGAGCCTGATTGCGGGAACTTTAAAGACTTTGACGCTTTAGCAATAACAAAAGAAACTTCTGCTGAAATGCTTCATTGCAAATCTATCAGAGAATTGGAAAAGGCGGTTGCTGCCAATGATGATGAAGATTTAAGAGGAGAATCTTATTACTGGATTGCTGAAAATTATTATGCTATGGATAGCTATCATTTAGCACTTGAAAATTATAATAAGGTTACTGGGAGTTATAGAAGAATTGCCGAGGGGAAGATTGTTGAGGTTGGTGACAAAATAAAAATGGGTGTTTCTACAGAGTCTAAGAAATATCTGGATGATGAGGATTTGGATGTAAGATTTTTAGGCATAGAAGAATTGAAACCTGGCGAGGGTCCTGAGGCATATATCAGCGTGGATGGAAGAGCTGCACAGAAAATGGTTTTGGATGATGTGATTGGTGTTTCTGGATTAAAAGAAAATGGCAGAGATTACACTTTGAAAGTTGAAAGCATTCAAAATAATCAGGCTATTCTTAGAAAAGTGTATCTGGATGGCAGTTTAGGAGGGCAGATTAGCCTGGCTTTACGTGGGAAAAAAGAGATTGATGACAATGTTAAAGTTAGCCTGGAACTTATAGAGACTAAGAGCAAGGATAATGCTTTGATTACAATATTGCCTGGAAGCGGGAAATCTATCAGCAGGAGCGATGTGATGCTGCATATCCCTGTTGAGCAGAGAGCAATTCAGTTTAGTGCTGGGCAGATTGATGCGCAGATTAATGCTACAGCTGCGATGATTAAGAAGCTTGATGCCACGATTAATAAAATGGATACATGGCTGCAAAGATGGAAGAAAGTTTGTTTGGGTGTTTATGCGTTTTTATCTGTGAAGAATTTCTTCAAAGGATTGGCAACAAGCCAGAATGATTTGAAAGCAAGAGATTTGGTTTATCATGGTGTTGATGGGAAGAGTGGGGTAGATGACAAGATATGCAATCAGGATAACGTTGGATATGGCAAGAAATATAAAAATAGAGATTCATGCCTGCTGGATAACAGCAAGATTCTTGAGGGATATGTTGAATCTGCTAAGAAGAGTTTGAATGAAATTGATGAGCTTAGCAATAATCAGGCAGTTAAAAACTTAAATTCCGGGAAGAAACTTTCTCAGGCGGAGATTGATTATTTGTATGGGAAAATTTATAGAGAGGGGGGCAAAAATGAGAAGAGT
>Ga0209542_10006709_pt1 | contig 22293 bp, 21 predicted proteins | sample RifCSPhighO2_01_FD_184028 | JGI IMG/M metagenome (GOLD analysis project Ga0209542, IMG submission 184028) | Soil microbial communities from Rifle, Colorado - Rifle CSP2_plank highO2_0.1 (SPAdes) (version 2) | ecosystem: Environmental > Terrestrial > Deep subsurface > Rock core/Sediment ... | reverse complement strand
AGGGTGTCCAGATTAAGCCCAGGCTGATGCCGATTACCAACCCAGACCAAAAACCGTTTTTAGTTTGAGTTTTTACCTGAGCTTTGTTAGCCAGCCGTGAACTAAAGCTGTCCCACCAGGCGTTAAGCCGGGGTATTACCAATATCAGGCCAAAGGAAAGAATGACTGCCGCCGCCAGCGTTCTTAAAAAATCAGCCGACAGATTAGTTAAGCGGACTAAGCTTGATAGAAACAAAGTAAAAAAAGTAAAACTTAAAATAAAGCCGGCAATAATTCCCAATGGTTTACTTTTGCCCCCTGTTGTACCGCTGCCTAAAACTATCGGCAGAATCGGCAAAATGCAGGGCGACAAAATGGTGACAATTCCCCCCAAAAAGGCAAACAGAATTAAAACCAGCATAAGCTTAAGTATATAATTAAACTTAGAAATGGTGAAACTGGCGCTAAAAATTATTCTTTTGGCATTGGCAGCTTACGGTAGCTACAATTTGGTGGTAAAGTTTCAGCCGCAACTGCCTCAAGTGCTACAAGTCAGAAGCGTTGGTGACGCGGTGAATTTACTCTCACCCCAAGTGACTCAACCTGACGAAATTGCCAAGACCATCACCCAAATTATCGGTGAAAAAGTTGGGACCGCCGCTCACGATCAGATCTGCAAAGAAGTTATGGCTAAAGTGATTGACCAATGCGGTAAACCTAATTAAACTAAACTAATGCTAACCTTATCGCAAATACTACTGGTTATCGTCGTCACAGTCTTGACCATCCTGGTGATTATTTTTTCGCTGTATATTTTTAGAATTTTGAATGAGTTAAGAATTACGATGCAAAAAACAAACGCCATCATGGACGACATGAAGCGAATCAGCAAGTCAGTGGCTGATCCGATTGAGCACGCCTCAGAGTTTGTGGCCGGCTTAAAACAAGGGGGAAAATTAGTCGAGCTGGCCGGTCGGTTCGTGGAAAGAAAGACTGATGGATCAAAACACAAAAAATCCGACTAGCGTTAAGGTCAATCAGGTTGCCGGAGTGGTACTAGGAACAATTGTTGCCGCCGGAGCCACTTGGCTTTATAAAACCAAACAGGGTAAGCAATTCAGAAAAAAGTTTAGTCATCAGTATGGCTTTGCCAAAAAGCAGTTAAACGAACTGGTGGCTGAGATTAAACATCAAGCCGAGGAACTGGAGCGGGCTGAGGGGTCGGCCGAAACAATTGAGAAGCTTGAGGCGGCCAAAAAACGCTTGACTAAAAAAACCGTTTCGGCGGTCAAACAGATTAAAAAAAAGGTGTTTTTAAAATCAGGCAGGCCTTTGTTAAAATAAGGCATGACTAGTGATAAGATCAGGGCCAGTTTTTTAAAGTTTTGGCAAGATTCACTCCGTAAACACAAATTGATTCCGGCCGCTCCCTTGGTCCCGCCTGATGACCCGACGACATTATTTACCAGTTCAGGCATGCAGCAACTGGTGCCTTTTTTAAAGGGTGAAGCCCACTCAATGGGTAAACGATTGGTTGATTCACAGCCTTGCTTTAGGGCAGAAGACATCGATGAAATCGGCGACAATCGCCACACCACTTATTTTGAAATGCTGGGCAACTGGAGCTTGGGTGATTATTTTAAAGATGAGCAATTGACCTGGTTTTGGCAGTGGCTAACCAAAGAACTTAAGCTTGACCCCAAACGGTTATATGTAACTGTTTTTGCCGGCGGAGACGGCGTGGAGAAAGATGAAGAGTCAATCACCGCTTGGAAAAAATTGGGTGTAAAAGAAGACCATATTTTTGAATATGGTGCCGACAAAAACTGGTGGAGCCGGGCCGGGGTACCAGATAAAATGCCGGCCGGAGAAATCGGCGGACCCGATTCAGAGGTATTTTTTGAGTTCGCCTCGGTTAAACATGATCCCAAATTTGGTAAAACTTGTCACCCTAATTGTGATTGCGGCCGGTTTTCAGAAATTGGTAATTCTGTTTTTATGCAGTATCAAAAGCAAGCCGATGGAACACTAACCCCACTGCCTAAGCAAAATGTGGATTTTGGGGGCGGCTTAGAGCGGTTAACCGCCGCGGTAAACAACGAGCCGGATATTTTTAAGGCTGATTTTTTCAATGAGGCGATTAAGGTGCTGGAAGCAATTAATAAATCTAATAAAGACTATAAAAACAATCCAAAGCCATTCAGGATTGTTTCTGACCATTTGAGAGCTGCTCTCTTTATGGTTCATGGGGGAGTAGAGCCATCGAATAAACTGCAAGGATACACACTAAGGAGACTAATCAGAAGGTCAATGCTTTATGCTCGTGAGTTGGATATGGAGCAAGATGAATGGTTATCTAACGCTCTACCGTCTTTGGCAAGTCCATATACAATTAATAACCAAAAGTTAAGAGATGACATTCCTAGAATAAACGAAACTATAACTCTCGAAGTAGACAACTTTAGAAAGACAATTAAAAACGGGCTCAAGGAATTCGATTCGAAATTTCCTGACCACTGGCCATCAGTTTATAAATCTACTAAAACGTCAGCCGGATGGGTTAAACCAACACTACGAGGTGATGTGGCATTTTATTTGTTTGAAACATACGGTTTTCCTTTAGAGCTATCGATTGAGGAGGCTTTAAAAAGGGAATATAAAGTTGAAAGTAGTCTGCGTGAAAGTTTCGAGATAGAGAAAAAGAAACATTCGGAGAAATCCCGGACTGCTTCGGCAGGAATGTTTAAAGGCGGCTTGGCCGATCATTCGGAAACTGTGGTTAAGCTCCATACCGCCACCCACCTGCTCCACGCTTCACTAAGAAAAGTTTTGGGCCCTCATGTCCGGCAGGAGGGCAGCAACATTACCAGCGAACGCTTGCGCTTTGACTTTAGTCACCCCCAGGCATTAACGGCTCAAGAAATTGCCTCAGTCGAAAAGTTAATTAATCAAAAAATCAAAGAGGATTTGCCGGTAGTGAAAATGATTGAGGATAAAGATAAAGCCTTAAAATCAGGGGCGATGGCTTTTTTCAGGGAGACGTATCCGGACAAAGTTTCGGTTTACACCATTGCCGACTTTAGTAAAGAAATTTGCGGCGGTCCCCACGTTGCCTCGACAGGCCAAATAGGCAATGTTAAGATTATTAAAGACGAAGCTACCGGCGCTGGCAAGCGCAGGCTTTATGCTGTCATAAATTATGGAAATAAAAAACATCTTCAAAAGACTCAAGCCGGCCAATCAAGTCGCTGAGCATTTTTTTGCGGTTGAGTTGACTGACGACACAGTTAAGACTGCCGTTTGGACGGTAGTTGAGGGTCAGACAAAAGTAGTGGCTGTTGGTCCGTTAAAAACCTGGGACGGAAAAAGTCAAGAGGCCCTCCTGGCCGCGGTTGATCAATCGATTTCGGCAGCCTCGGAAAAGTTAAGCAGTGAACCAACCGGGGTAATTTTTGGCCTGCCGGAAAGCTGGTCAGATGAAGCCGGAGTGGTGGCTGCAAAAAAACCATTGTTAAAACATGTTTGCGACCAGCTAGAATTAAGACCTTTAGGGTTTGTGGTGACCGACACGGCTTTAATGGCCTACTTAAAAATTGAAGAGGGAACCCCACCCAATGCTATTTTTCTTCAGCTTGGTTCAACCGATTTGGGAGTTAATTTGGTAAAAATGGGCAAGAGTTTAGGCAGTCAACTGGTGGGTCGAAGTGAAGACTTGGCGGCCGACGTTGAAGAAGGCTTGTCGCGCTTTGACAAGGTTGACGCTTTGCCGGCTCGAATGATTCTTTATAATGGTCATACTGATTTTGAAGAGGCCAAGCAGCAGTTAATTTCTTATTCCTGGGAAGAAAAGCTGCCGTTTATTCATTTTCCTAAAGTTGAGTCTTTAAGCTCAGAGACAACGATTCGGGCCCTGGCTTTGGCTGGCGGCAGCGAAGTGGCCAAGTCTTTAGGTTTGGAAGTTAAACCGCAGGAGAAATCACCAGCCTTGACCGCTGCCGCCTCACTTGGGTTTGTGAGCGGGGAAGATATTGCTGATAAAACTTTAGCGTCGGAGCCGAAGCTAGAACCAGAATTGGAGTTAGAACCAGCGCCGGAACCAGAGCCAGAAAAGGAACCGGTTTCGCCCTCAATTTCCCCACTTCAATTAATTAAACAAAAAGCCGGTAGCAGCCTGGCGATGTTAACACCAACAATTAAAAGGCTATTGGGCTTTTTTGGTTCAGGCAACAAATTGGCATTAATTGGCGGCAGTCTGGTATTACTACTGGCGGTACTGATCGGTCTTTACTGGTATGTACCCAAAGCGACGGTAACCTTGGTAGTTGAAGCCAGGACAGTAGAGGAAAGCTTGACCGCCACAGTTGACCCTCAAGCTCAAACCTTAGATATTGCCAATAATGTTTTACCTGGACAACCGGTTGAAGTTAATGTGACCGGCGAAAAAACACTGCCGACAACCGGGACGGCGATTGTCGGCGACCCGGCTAAGGGAGAGGTAACCGTTTACAACAAAACCAATCAAAGCAAAACTTTTACATCAGGGGCGATTTTAGTCGGGCCAAACAATCTTACTTTTTTACTAGACGCGGAAACAACGGTTGCTTCCAGTTCGGCCGCTACCGAAGGGATTACTTTTGGAAAAGCGACAGCCAATGTTACTGCCGAAGCGATCGGCCCGGACGGAAATTTAGCAGCTGAAACAGAATTAAGTTTCCAGCAGCTTGCCGACGATGATTATTCAGCCAAGGTTAATGCCGGTTTAGTAGGAGGAACAGCCAGAGAGGTTAAGGCCGTGAGTGAAAAAGATCAAGCAGATTTGAGCTCGACGCTAGCTGCGGATTTGCAGCTTAAAGCCCAAGAGCAGCTCCAAACAAACCTGGGGACCGATCGAGCCTTAATCCCGATTGCCAGCGAAGATGTTTTAACCGATCAGGCCTTTAATCATGATGAGGGTGAGGAGGCTGACAGTTTACAGCTTGAAGCCAGGTTAAGTTATGCCGGCCTAAGCTATTCAAAAACAGAGCTTAATTTGCTTTTGCAAAATACCATTAAAGCCAAAATCCCAGACGACTTCCAGTTGTCTGAATCAAGCGAAGTTGACCTCAAACTAAGCCAATTAGACGGAGCCGGGAAAGCAACCGTGCCGGTTAGCTTTAAAGCTAAACTGATTCCTAAGCTGGACTTTGCGGCGATTAAAAACAGTCTTAAGGGTAAGCGGACCAATCGGGTGGAAGAGTATTTGGCGACTTTACCCAGTTTTGTCAGGGCCGAGATTAAGATTAAACCCAATCTGCCCAGTTGGTTAAAAACATTGCCCCGGGTGGCAAAAAACATCAATTTAGATGTTCAGATTGAGGAGTAATTTTCAATGAGCAGTTACACCTATGTTAAAGCCCCTCCGATTGACCCCCGCCGTTGGCAGCAGCAGGCGGCCACCAACCGCTGGCTGGACAAGCTGAGAAGCTTGATGCCGACAATTATGATTACTCTTGGAGCGAGTTTACTTATTTCTATTGGTTATCCGATTGCCAGCTATGAGTTAACTGTTGCCAGAAAAATTAAAAAACCGTCGATTTTAAGCCCGGTTGTAAATAACGATTTAACCTTAAGCGAAAGCGGTGTTGATCCGGTCTTGGCCCAACAGCAGCCACTGCCTGAAAATACGGTCGCTGACTATACCAAATTATCGAGCTGGTTTAATTTTTCCCGGCCGCAAAACATTATTTCTTCCAATATTACCAATTACACTATAACGATTCCCAAGTTAAGAATTAAAGATGCCGTGGTGACTATTGGCGGTGATGATTTAAATAAAAGCTTAATTCATTACGGCGGGACCGCCAATCCGGGCGAGCCTGGTAGTCCGGTGATTTTCGGCCACTCGATTCTGCCCCAGTTTTATAACCCCAAATCCTACACCAGCATTTTCTCTCTCTTACCCTCACTTGATAAGGGTGACGAAATTATCGTTAACTTTGACGGCATTACCTACAAGTATGTTGTTTATGACTATTATGAAGTTGGCCCAGACGATATTGATATTTTAGAGCAGCAGTATGACCGTAAAGGTCTAACTTTAGTCACTTGTGTTCCCCCTGGTACCTACTGGAGAAGAGGGATTATTAAGGCCAGACTGTCTAACTAATGAAGGTTTTGGCTTTGGACTTTGGCTTAAAACACATCGGCTTGGCCCTGGCCGAAGGACCGCTGGCTGCCCCCCTGGGACAGACAAAATTTAAATCAACAGAAAAATTGCTTGAGCTGATTGCAAAGCAGGAAGTTGAATTAGTGGTTTTGGGTTTGCCTGAAGGCAGACTTGCCGTTCAGGTGAAGGATTTGGGCGGTCAGATTCAAAACGCTTTAAAGTTACCGGTGGTTTACCAGGATGAAACCTTGTCGACTCAGGCAGCGAAGGCTAAGATGCTGGCTGCCGGTATGCATCAAAAGAAGCGAAGAAGTGACCACGCTGCTTCGGCGACAGTGATTTTACAGACCTGGCTTGATGATCATAGCTGATATTTGGTATAGTCTTTTAAGCTATGTTTAAAAATGTCATTGCTCCGGTTCAGGCTTGGCTTTTATCCCGCGGCCAGTGCGTTGGTTGCGGCACGCCTTTATCTAAGGGTAAAAACGAATCATTTAAAAAAGGCGTGGAAAAAGTGACTTGCCAGTGCGGCCGGATTTTCATTCATGATTTAACCAAACATCATTATCGCCGTGCGCTTTTTGAAGAAGTTTAGCCTTCTATTATTGCTGTTGTTAGTTTTGCCCGTTGCCACTTATGGTTGGTATCGTTGGCAGCTTACTCCGGTTAACCAGAAGAACGCAGAGGAAACAATTTTTGTGGTGCCCCAAGGTCAAAATGCCACCGCCATTGGTAAGCGGTTGCAGCAAGAGGGCTTTATTAAAAGCAGTCTGGTTTTTAAGCTGGTTTTAAATCGGTTGGGCTATGAAAGTCGCTTGCAAGCCGGCAGCTTCAGGTTATCTCAGTCTATGGACTTAAACACCATTGTTGAATCTTTAACCCACGGCAGCTTAGATTTTTGGATTACTTTTCGTGAAGGATTAAGAGTGGAAGAGTATGCCGAGATTCTGGCGGAAAAATCTGATATTGACGCGATCGAGTTTATTCTGGCAGCCAAACCGTTTGAGGGGCAGTTATTCCCCGACACTTATTTAATTCCCCAAACAGCCTCGCCTCAGGACGTGGTTGATATTTTAGTCTTCACCTTTGAGAGAAAAAGCCCGACGCAAGATCAGGACACAATTATTATTGCCTCCTTGATTGAAAGGGAAGCCAGGCACGTCCAAGACAGACTTTTGGTTTCCAGCGTTTTACATAACCGCCTCAATTTAGGCATGGCCTTACAAATTGACGCTACTGTTCAATATGTTATCGGCGAAAAAGACGATTGGTGGCCAAACAATTTAACCCGGGAGCAGTTAGCGATTAAGTCACCCTACAATACCTACCTTAATGCAGGATTGCCCCCTCAACCCATTGCCAATCCTGGCTCGGATTCTTTAGAAGCAGCCCTAAACCCGGCTGAAACTGATTATCTTTACTACCTTTCTGATTCAGCCGGCTTTAATCATTACGCCACCGATTTAGAAGGGCACAATCAAAACATCGTCGAGTTTTTGAAGTAGAATCAAACTATGAAGAAAGATTGGTTAATTTTTGGAGCCATAGGCGCTTTAATCGGCGGACTGATTGTTTGGAACTTAACCGCTTCGGACGTTATCTATCCTGGCAGCCGCCCGGGTACGACGATAAATAATTCCGCTATTGACGCTCACTTTATCGAGCAAATGATTCCTCATCACGAAGACGCCATTACCATGGCCAACTTGGCTCTAGAAAAGTCTGACAACCAAGACATTAGAAACCTTGCCACCAATATTATTGCTTCTCAGGGTAAAGAAATTAAGCAAATGCAAGATTGGTATTTAAGCTGGTTTGGCAAACTGGTGCCGACCAGTGATGTGGTTATGTCCGGCCACATGATGCAGGGAAGTGGAATGCACATTGGGATGATGGGCAATCAAACCGATATTACTAAACTTGAGCAAGCCGCCAATTTTGATCAGCTGTTTTTGGAACAAATGATTCCTCACCATCAGATGGCGGTAATGATGGCCTCGATGCTGCAGTCAGCCACCAATAGAGAAGAAATGAGACAGTTGGCTGGGGCGATTATCCAAGCTCAAACAACTGAAATTGAATTAATGAGATCCTGGTTTGAATAATTAAAATCCCGCTTGACAAAGTTTTTGCTATATAATATATTCGGAATATCGAATATGTATCTAACGGTATTTGAGACTCAGGCAAATTTGCTTCAGGCATTGGCCCACCCTAAGCGGCTGGAGATTTTAAATTTGCTCGCCCAAAAAAGTTTGACGGTCACCGAGATTTATTCGATGCTGGACTTACCCCAAGCAAATATCAGCCAGCATTTAACTAAACTTCGCCGATCCGATGTGGTCGCCACTCAAAGAATCGGCAAGGAAATTCTTTACCGATTAAAAAACAGAAAAATAGGCCACTTTTTACCCAAAAGTAACTTGATTAAACTTGGACCCCTTGTTCACGATCCGGTTTGTCACATGCAGCTGTCACCAAAAACAGCGGTGTTTAAGCATCAGCATCAAAATAAAACATATTACTTTTGTGCCTCTGGTTGTCATCAGCAATTTATGAAACACCCCGCAAAATATCTATGAAGTGGATATTATTTTTAGCCTTAATCTTGGCTCTGGGCTACTGGTTTTTCACCAGACCAATGCCGGGTGAAGGTATGGCAGATCAGGGAGCGGAACACGTTACCGACATCGCCGGTTTTACCTACAATTCTAACCCGCCTACGTCAGGACCTCATTTTGAAGACTGGACGCGCCCGGGATTTTACGAACAAAGTTTAAACGACGGTAATTTAATTCACAGCCTGGAACACGGTTATATTATTGTCAGCTTTAACTGCGCCGCGGTTACCAACTGCGATCAACTCAAAAGCGATTTAAAAAACTTTTTTGATCGGCACGACCAAGAACGTTTAATCATTGTCGCCCGACCGCAGTTGGATGTACCGGTAGCCTTAACCGCCTGGAGAAGATTATTGAAATTAAAGAGCTGGGATGAAACTCAAGCCGAGGCCTTTTTTAAGACTTGGCATAACTTAGGTCCGGAAAGGACAATGGAATGAAATTTAATAAGTTGATTGTCGGTTTCGTATTGCTCACCGCGGTAATAATCGGCGGCGGCAGTTATTTGATTGCCAAAACCAGCGCTCCTCAATTAGCTGCCGATCAAGCCGCTCAGGCAAATGTAACGGAAACCAGCTTTGATTGGGGGACAATCGGGATTAACGATGGTATTGTCGAAAAAACTTTTACCATTACGAATAACGGTGCCGGCCCCTTAAAACTAGCTGGTGTCGTTACCTCCTGCATGTGTACTACTGCTCAAGTGAAGACTAGCGACAGTCTGAGTCCGGCCTTTGGGATGCATCAAAAGTCCAGCTGGAGTGAGCAGGTTGAGCCGGGGCAAAGCGCTGATTTAATTGTTGCTTTTGACCCAGCCTTTCATGGGCCTTCAGGCGTGGGGGCGATTACCAGAATAGTGACCGTGGACACCAATGATGCCAGTCAGCCTCAATTAAGTTTTACTTTAACCGCCAATGTCGTTAACTAAGAAGTTTAAAAAAATCCCGGCAGTTTTAGTGGCTTTTTTGGTCTTTGACGCCCTGGCCTTGGGTGCCTTCGGCAGTTATTACTTGGCCCAGCGCTCATTTGCCAAGAAAATGGCTCAAATTGAATCCCAAAACCCGGAGAATCTGGTTAAAGATGCCACCGCCAAAGTGCTGCCGGCAGTGGGTTACACCACCAGTTTAAGCTGGGGAGAAATAGGACCCAAATTAATCGCCTCCGGGGTGATTGATTGGGAGCAATATAAAGACTATTTTGATGGACTTGATATTTTTTCCGGTCCGACCAACGAGAAGATTGCGATTAATGAACAAAACTCACGGGCTTTAGTTAATACGCTTTGGGCCTTGGGATTAGTTAACAAAAGCAAAGTTTTAGATGAGGGTCCGATGAAAACCAGCGGAACCGATCCCGGCAATTTTGCCTCTACCGGCGGCTGGACCTTGGGTAAAAAAGAGGCCATGGCGCTTTACTCGAGTGAGTCGTTAATTCCTTTAACCGAAAAACAGCAAGATTTGGTTCAAATGATTGCCGCTAATGTTTATAGACCCTGCTGCGGCAACTCGGTGGCTTTTCCCGACTGCAATCACGGCATGGCCGCCCTAGGTTACATTGAACTGGCGGTTTATAGCGGTCTATCCGAAGAGCAAATTTACAAAGATTTACTGGTTTTTAACTCTTTTTGGTTCCCCCAAACTTATGTGGAGATGGCCGTTTACTTTCAAAAGCAGCAGAATTTAGACTGGGATAAAGTGGATGCCAAGACTGCTCTTTCCTACGATTACTCTTCCGCTGCCGGGGCGGCTAATATTTCAAAGCAAGTCCAAAACGTTCCCGGCCTTCAAAGCCAAGGCGGCAGTTGTGGGGCGTAAATTATTTTTGGCGCTTGCCGGCTTGATTTTGGCGCTTAGCATTTTCTGGTTTAGCCGACCAAAGCCGCCGATTGCCTATCAGAATATTTCGGTGACTGAATTTGATGCGATTTTGGCCAAGTCAGACCCGTTTGTGGTCGACGTCCACACGCCGGAGCAAAAACATCTTGCCGGGACTGACGTTTTTATTGACTATACCCAAATTGGCAACCGTTTGTACGCCTTCCCTGCAGACAAAAATGCCGAAATTCTAGTTTACTGCCGCACCGGTTCGATGAGCCAAACTGCCTCACAAGTTTTAATCAATGCCGGCTATACCAACGTTAAAAATCTGGTCGGAGGGGTGACTGCCTGGAGAGAACAGCACCAGGGAATTTTTCTTTCCCCCGCAACTTACGATTTAGGCACAGTGATTTACGGCGATGTTGCCTCGACCGATTTTACTCTGCAAAATAGCACTGATAAGGAAATAAAGTTGACTAAAGTTTCCACCTCCTGTTCTTGCACCAAGGCATCTCCGCAGCAAACAACCATTGCGCCATGGGAAACTACCACCATTAGCGTGACTTTTGACCCGGCGGTTCATAAAGATGACACCGATTTGGGGGATATTACCAGAACCATTTATCTTGATACCAATCACCCTAACTTTGACCATTTAACCGCTACTATTACCGCCAGAGTAATTAAAAAATAACAAAACTGATATGTTTTACAAAATTTCTTTAATCGCCGCTTTTATTGCCGGCATGGTGGCTTTGTTTGCTCCCTGCTGTATCTCTTATTTGTTGCCGGCCTATTTAGGCAACATTTTCAAAGAAAAAAAACAGGTGATTTTAATGACCTTAGTTTACTCCTTGGGGATTTTTGTGGTGTTGCTACCGGTAGTTTTAGGGGCCCAGATTTTAGCGAGCTGGTTTTTTAAACTTCATGATCAAACTTATCTTTTCGGCAGCATCTTATTAATCGGGGTGGCGTTTTTGTCCTTATTTGGCATTAAATTACCTATGCCCCACTTTAGCTATCAAACTAAAGGCGGGAAACCTGACGTTATTTCTACTTTTATTTTGGGTTTATTTGCCGGAGTCACCTCGGCTTGCTGTGCGCCGGTGTTACTGGGAGTAATTACTTTAAGCTCTTTAACCTCAAGTACGGCTTTGGCCTTGGGGGTTGGAGGCGCTTACGTTTTAGGCATGGTCACCCCTTTGTACCTCACAGCTTTATTTATCGATAAATTCAATCTTTTAAGCAAACCGTGGTTAAAAACCAAAGTCACCCAAATAAATTTGGATGATAAAATTTATCCGATTTTTGCCTCTAACCTTATTGCCTTTGTCATTTTTATGCTCGCCGGTTTGGCGATGATGGTTTTAACTTTACAAGGCAGGTTGGGAATGACCGCGTCGCAAGCGATTTTAAGCCAAACGATTAATAACTTTGCCTTTAAAATCACTGCGGTTACCGGCAACCCCTGGCTTAATTTAGGCTTTGCGGCAGGAGCGTTATATTTAATTTATCAACTAGTTAGGAGGGGTTTAAAATGACCGTTTACACCTGTCCGATGCATCCTAAGGTTCGTCAATCAGGACCAGGGAGATGTCCCAAATGCGGCATGGATCTGGTGCCTATCGATGAAGCGGACAAAGGTGATCATCATGCTGGCCACGATCACGCCAGCATGATGGCCAGTCCAACAGCAGCCAAAGATTTTTTAACCCGGTTTATCATTGTGACGATATTATTGATTCCCCTGGGCTTATTGACCTTATTTAGCGGACCGGCGTTATTAAAGCTGATTGTGGCTTCAATTATTTTTTACTTTGGGCTGATTTTTTTTGTGCACGCCCGCCACGAAATCATGGTTGGTAAATATGGGATGATGACCTTAGTTTCTCTGGCAGTTGGTTCCGGCTATTTATTTTCTGCCGCCGGCACTTTTATTCCGGCATTAGGAACGGAATTTTATTTGGAAATCTCAACTTTGATCTGGGTTTTATTATTTGGCCATTTTTTGGAAGCTAAAAGTTCTTCCGCCGCCGGCAACGCCTTGCAGGAAGTGGCTAAGTTGTTGCCAAAAGAGGCCCATTTAATCGTTGGCGGTCAGGTCAAAGACGTCAGCTTAGATCAGTTAAAAAAGGGAGACGTGGTTAGGGTGTTACCCGGAGAAAAAGTTCCGGCCGACGGGGTGATTGTTAAGGGTGGCGCCAATTTTAATGAGGCCCACATTACCGGAGAATCAAAGCCGGTTGAAAAAGCCAAGGATAGTAAAGTGGTGGCCGGCGCCATTTGCTTGGACGGTTCGGTGGAAGTCAAGCTTGACCGGGTGGGAGAAAACTCTACCATTGGTCAGATTGAAAAATTAATTAAAGCCGCCCAGAATACTAAGCCGTCAGCCCAGCGGCTGGCTGACAAAATTTCCAGTTACTTAACTTTTGTGGCTTTAATTGTCGCCTTGTTAACCTTGGCGGTTTGGTCACTTTTAATCGGTCAACCTTTTGTTTTTGGATTGACTTTGGCGATTACGGTTTTAGTCATTGCTTGTCCTCACGCCTTGGGTTTGGCGATTCCAACCGTAACCACGATTGCTACCAAGCTAGCAGTCAATAACGGAGTGTTTATTAAAGACATGGCCAAACTGGAAGTGGTCAAAAAAGCCGACTATGTGGTCTTTGATAAAACCGGGACGCTGACCAAAGGGGAATTTGGCGTCACCAAGGTAGAGGCGAAAGACAAAAATGCCAAGAACTTAATAACCATTGCTGCCGGCCTGGAAGCGCATTCTTCACATGTCATCGGTCAGTCAATTGTTAAGTACGCCAAAGGACAAGGAATTAAATCGGTAAGGGTAGACAATTTTAAAAACTTGGCCGGCAAAGGGATTCAGGGTGAAGTTAACGGCAAAACTTATTATGTCGGCAATGCTACCCTAATGAAAGAATTAAATCTTACGCCTAAAAGCTCGGCTAATGTATTTGTGGCAGAGGGAAACCAGATTTTGGGCAGTCTTACTTTAGCCGATGCGATTAAACCGGAATCAAAAACGGCTATCGATAAGCTTCACCGTTTGGGCGTTAAAGTGGCGATGCTCACTGGCGACAACCAGGCAGTGGCCGATAAAGTCGGCAAAGAACTTAAGATAGACACTGTTTTTGCTCAAGTTTTACCTGAAGATAAATACAAGCACATAAAATCCTTACAGGATAAAGGTAGAACCGTGATTATGGTCGGTGACGGTGTTAATGATGCCCCGGCTTTAACCCAAGCCAATGTCGGCGTCGCTGTTGGGGCAGGTACCGATGTCGCAGTTGAGGCCGGCGACGTAGTTTTAACCCGGAGTAATCCAGAAGATATCAGCCGGCTGATTGTTTTGTCACGCAAGGTTTACCGAAAAATGATTGAAAATTTAACCTGGGCTTTGGGCTATAACACCTTGGCGATCCCGGCCGCCGCCGGGTTATTTATGCCTTGGGGAATTCAATTAAAACCGGAGTTCGGGGCGATTTTAATGAGTTTGTCTAGCGTGATTGTGGTCATTAACGCTATGAGTCTAAGAAAAGCAAAATTATCCTTATGATCGGAGCCGGCCTGCTGGCCAGTTTTGGTTTAAGTCTTTTTTATTATTTGGTTTTATTTTTATTCACCAAAGACGCGTTTTACCCATTGCAACAATTTTTAAACTTATGGCCCTGGATGAGTCTGTTGATTTTGGGTTTTGGAGTACAGTGGGCAATGTTCGCCCGCTTGCGTCAGGGGAAGATGATGGTTGGCGGCAGCAGCGCGGTTTCCGGAGTCAGCATGGTAGCCTGCTGTGCCCACCATGCAGTCGAAGTAGCGCCGTTTTTAGGTTTGGCCGGAGCGGCCATATTTTTAGTTAACTACCAAAAGGAGCTGTTATTTGTCGGTATTATCAGTAATCTAGCCGGCATTGGCTATATGCTCTGGAGGTTAAAACGATGAAGTGGTTAGTTGGTTTAATGACTCTGATGGTTTTTACCCTGGCGGGGTGGTTTTGGTTAGTGCCCAAACCATTTGAACCGATCGCATTGGAAACAAAAATAATTAACTTGGGACAAGTTGAGGTGAGCGTTGTCCCTCAAGATGTTGTTGCCGATAAACCAGTGGTTTTTAAACTTGACTTTACCACCCACTCGATTGATCTTGACTATGACTTAACTCAAGTAGTTTCGGCTCAAGACGATCGGGGTAACACCTATATCGTTTCCAGTTGGTCTGGCGGTAGTGGCGGTCATCATTTACAAGGAGAATTGACGTTAGCACCGCTTCAATCAGGGGTAAAACAATTAATTTTATCTTTCAAAAATATTAATGGGGAAGGGGGTGAATTAATGTGGCAGTTATAAAAGAAAAAGCTGTTGCTAACGCCGCCGCTGTTTGGGTGGGTGGAGTTTATATTTTTTGCAGCCTGGCTTTTGTCTTATTTCCCGGTGTCAGCCGTTTAGTAGCCCAGAGCTGGTTTCACGGTTTTGATATGAGTAAAATGTGGGTTTACCAGCCGATTAGGAGCAATTTTGGCCTGGGATTGGTCACGGCCGTTGGCTTAACTTGGATAGCGGCTTGGCTGTTTGCCTGGCTAATAAACTATTTTGGCAGTACTTCCAAGCGCTAACCCTTGACAACTGGCGAGAATTTGGTATAGTACTCTAATCTCAGCCTGTTACTCAGGCTAGTTTTTGTTGTTAACTTTTTTAGTTTGCCGGTGATCAACTTTTTTTGACAATCAGTTAAATTTATAAAACGGGTCGAAAGCCCGTTTTTTCTGTACTTTTTTAAAATTAATGTTTACAACTACCGCTAAAACCAACCGTCTTTTTTGGAAAAAAGCGCCTAAAAATATACCCCAGTTGAATTTAGTGGATGTCCAAAAAGAGTCATATCAATGGTTTTTGGATACGGGTATTAAAGAAGCTTTGGATAGCATTTCTCCGATTGATGATTTCACCGGCAAAAATTGGCAGCTTGAATTTGGGGATCATACAGTCGGTGAGCCCAAACATTCTCCTCAACAGGCGCTTAAAAAAGGCTTAACCTTTGAGGCACCGCTAAGAGTTAAGGCAAAATTAACTAATCTGCAGACAGGTGATGTTACCAAGCAGGAAGTGTTTATGGGCGACGTTCCTCAAATGACCCGAGTTGGCACTTTTATCATCAACGGCATCGAAAGAGCCGTCGTTAATCAATTGGTCAGGTCTCCGGGGGTCTTTTTTTCCGGCACAGTTGATTTGACCACCGGCCGCAATCTTTACCAAGCAGAACTTCGTCCGCTTAGGGGTTCTTGGTTGGAAGTAAACATTTCCCGCTACAATACCGTCTCGGTAAAAATTGACCGACACCGTAAAATCTCGGCGACCACCCTACTTCGGGCCTTAGAGCCTCATACCGATGAAGAGATTATGAAAATGTTTGCCGTGGTTGACGTGGACCAAAAACACCCCTACATTTTATCTTCCCTGGAAAAAGACCCGGCCAAAACCCATGAAGAGGCCTTGATTGAGATTTACCAAAAAATGCGTCCAGGAGAGCCGGCGATTTTGGATAACGCCAAAGAGTTATTGCAACGGATGTTTTTTGATCCTAAGCGTTACGATTTGGGTGACGTCGGCCGCTACAAATTAAACCGCCGCCTAGGTCTTAAGGTTGATCAAAACACCAGGGTTTTAACCGCGTCGGACATTATTGCTACGATTAAATATTTAATTGGTCTCCAAAACGGCAAAGGCAGGGTTGACGATATTGACTCACTTAGTAACCGTCGGGTCAGGCGTGTCGGTGAGCTGGTGGCCACTACCGCTTTTAGATTGGGTCTGCTTCGGCTAGAGCGTTCCATTAGAGAAAAAATGAGCTTAGCTAAAGCCGAAGTCGAAATTACCCCCAGCACTTTAGTAAATCCCAGACCAGTGATTGCTGCCGTCTCCGACTTTTTCAGAAGAAATAGGTTGTCAACAATTTTGGATCAAACCAACCCCCTGTCGGAAATTGATAACTTAAGGCGTTTGTCAGTCATGGGCCCGGGGGGCGTTACCCGGGAGAGAGCCTCATTTTCAATGCGGGATATTAACGCCAGTCAATACGGCCGGATTTGTCCAGTCAGGTCTCCCGAAGGCCCAAACATTGGTTTAGTGACTTATCTGGCTTTATTTGCCCGAGTCAATCCGTTTGGCTTTTTGGAAACGCCTTATAGAAAGGTGGTAGCCGAGGGCAGTGGCGCTAAGAAAAAGATGCGTGTTTCTGACGAAATTGTCTATCTGGCCTCAGATGAAGAAGAAACCCACTACATTACTCACGCCGAAGCCGGGGTTGATGAGCAGGGATACTTGCTTCAAGATTGGCTGCCGGCCCGCTACCAAACAGAATTTTTAGAAGTGTCTAAAGAACAGATTGAATATATCGATGTTGTTCCCCGCCAAGTGGTTGGGACTTCGGCCTCCTTAATTCCTTTCATCGCCCACGACGAGGCTAACCGAGCGTTAATGGGTACTCATATGCAGTGCCAGGCAGTACCTTTGGTGCGCCCCACCGCTCCGATTGTCGGGACCGGCATGGAATTGGATGTGGCCGCCTCAATGAAGCGGATTGTGACTTCTTTAACCGACGGCAAAGTAATCTACGTTGACGCAAACCAGGTGGTGGTTAAGGCTCCGACCGCTCAAGCCAAGCAGGTAAAGCAAAATCTAGCCCAACTACCGGAACAAATTGAAGTTAACGGCAATGAAATTAATTACAAAGTAATTAAATTTTCCCGTACCACCCAATCGACCTGTTATTCTCAAAAACCGGTAGTCACTTTGGGCGATAACGTTAAAACCGGCGATCTTTTAATTGACGGTCCTGCTTGCGACCAGGGGGAATTGTCTTTAGGTCAAAACCTAACTATTGCCTACATGAGCTATGACGGCTTGGGATATGAAGATGCGGTGATCATTTCCGATCGGTTAGTCAAAGAAGACGTTTTAACTTCAATCATGATTAACGAATATGAAGCCAAAATTATGGATACAAAGTTGGGACCGGAAGAATTAACCCGCGACATTCCCAACGTTGGTGAAACTGAACTTGCCAATTTAGGCGAGGACGGTATTGTTGTTATCGGCAGTCAGGTCGAACCAAACGATATTTTAGTGGGCAAAATTGCCCCCAAGGGTGAGACAGAATTAACCGCTGAAGAGCGCTTATTGCGGGCGATTTTTGGCGAAAAGGCCAGAGAGGTTCGTGATACTTCATTAAGAGTCCCTCATGGTGAGGGTGGGACAGTGATTGAGGTAAAAATCTTTGATCGGGAAAAAGGTGACGAGCTTGATCCTGGAGTGATCAAAAAAGTAGTCGTTCAGGTAGCCCAGATGAGAAAAATTGTCGTCGGCGATAAATTAGCCGGTAGACATGGTAACAAAGGGGTGATTTCAAAAGTAGTCCCGGCAGAAGACATGCCTTATTTTGCCGACGGTCGGCCAGTAGACATTATTATTTCCCCGCTGTCGGTGCTGGCCCGGATGAACTTAGGTCAACTAATGGAAGCCCAATTAGGTTGGGCCGCCCAAAAACTTAACTACAAAATCGGTTTACCGGTATTTGAACAAGTGAAGGAAGAGTTAATCGAGGAAGAGCTTAAAAAAGCCAAGCTGCCGATTTCCGGGAAAGTCCAGCTTTATGATGGTCGCACCGGCGAAGCTTTTGACCAAGAAACCGCCGTTGGCGTGGCCTACATCTTAAAGTTAATCCACATGGTTGAAGACAAAACTCACGCTCGCTCGACCGGTCCTTATTCATTGGTCACCCAGCAGCCCTTGGGCGGTAAAGCCCAGATGGGCGGTCAGCGCTTGGGCGAGATGGAAGTTTGGGCTTTGGAGGCTCATCGGGCAGCTCATGTTCTTCAAGAAATGCTGACGATTAAATCTGATGACGTTGTCGGTAGGGCCAAGGCCTTTGAAGCAATTGTTAAATCTTTGGACATTCCCGAGGCGACCGTGCCCGAGTCGTTTAGAGTCTTAGTCAAAGAGTTAAACAGTTTAGGCTTAAACATCATTCCGTCAGGGAGTCTTGCTGATGACGCTAAAGATGAAGAAGATGAACTGGAAGCTGAAGAGCCGGCCGATGAGGCTAAGGCAGAAGAGACAAAAGAAGAAGCGAAAACAGAAGAAGTTAAAGAGAAAAAAAATGAACAAGCTAACTGATTTTACCAGCTTACAGATTAAACTCGCTTCACAGGAAGTGATTAAATCGTGGTCTCATGGTGAAGTTTTAAAGCCGGAAACGATTAATTACCGAACGTTAAAGCCGGAAAAAGACGGTTTATTTTGCGAACGGATTTTTGGTCCGACCAAAGATTGGGAATGTTACTGCGGTAAGTATAAAAGAATCCGCTACCGCGGGATTATCTGCGATAAATGCGGCGTTGAAGTGACTCAGTCAAGGGTGAGGCGCGAGCGCATGGGTCATATCAATCTAGCCTGTCCAGTGGCTCACATTTGGTTTTTCAAGGGTGCCCCGTCTCACTTGTCCCTTTTATTAAACATCTCACCGAGAAACTTATCCGGAGTAATTTACTTTGCTAAATACTTAGTCATCAGCGTTGACAAAGAGTCCAAAAAAACAACACTTAAAGAATTAGATGATCAGTATCTGGCCAAAGAAAAAGAGCTAGAAGTTAAAAGCAAAGAAGAGACTAAAGTTGCCCAAACAGCCGGAGTCGCAGCGATTAAAGAGATTAAAGGAAAGATTAAGGCTAAGGAACAACAGGAAATGGCGATCAGCGAAGCTGAGTTAAAAACTAAGAGGGCAATTGCCACTTTGCGCGAAAATCTGTTAAACGAAAAAGAAACTGCTAAAGAAATATTTAGCACCGTCAAAGATTTGGCTAAGCGCACCAAAGCCTTATCGGTTTTATCCGAAGAAGAATACTTAAAATTAAACGAGTACAGGGCGATCGCTTTTATGGAAGTCGGGATGGGTGCTGAAGCGATACTTCAAGTAATTAAAGCGCTGGACTTGGACAAACTGATCAAAAAATACCGGGGTGAAGTCAAACAGTATTCGGGTCAGCGACTAATTAAAGCAACCAAGTGTTTGCGGATTATTGAAGGCTTTAACCATGCTAGCCTAGATCCTGCTTGGATGATAATGACGATCTTGCCAGTTTTGCCGCCAGACTTAAGGCCAATGGTTCAGCTTTCAGGTGGTCACTTTGCTTCGTCTGATATCAATGACCTCTATCGTCGGGTAATTAACCGTAACAACCGCTTGAAACACTTAATCAATTTGGGCGCACCGGAGATTATTTTAAGAAACGAAAAGCGGATGCTTCAGGAATCTGTCGATACTTTAATTGATACTTCCCAAGCCCGGGCAGTCAGACGCCGAGGCTCAAAAGAGTTACGGTCTTTGGCCGACATGCTTCGGGGTAAGCAAGGCAGATTTAGGCAAAACTTACTCGGAAAAAGGGTGGACTATTCCGGCCGGTCAGTCATTGTTGTCGGTCCGGAGTTAAAACTTAACCAAACAGGGATTCCCAAACTCATGGCTTTAGAAATTTTTAAACCCTATGTGCTCCGGGAGTTAATCAATCGGGGACATGCCCCTAACGTTAAATCAGCCAAACACGTTTTAGAACGCCGGCCGCCGGAAGTCTTTGACATTTTAGAAGACGTGATTAAAGACCACCCAGTGTTACTAAATCGGGCTCCGACCCTACACAAGCTTGGCATTCAGGCTTTCTTCCCGGTTTTGGTTGAGGGCAGTGCCATCCACATTCACCCCTGTGTTTGCGCCGGTTACAACGCTGATTTTGACGGTGACCAAATGGCTGTCCACGTGCCTTTGTCTAAGGAAGCCAAGAAAGAAGCGATTACCTACATGATGCCGGCTTCCAACTTATTAAAACCGGCCGACGGTTCGCCAATCACCATTCCTAACAAAGAAATGGCCTTGGGTATTTATTATCAAACCGCCATTGATGCCGCCCTTAAACCTGACTTAAGCGTTTATGCCTCCAGCGTTGAAGCCTTAACCGCCTACCAAAATGACAAGATTAAGCTAAGACAGCCGATTAAAGTCCGCTTAAACGGTCAAATTTCTGATACCACCGTTGGCAGGATTTTACTTAATGAAATGTTGCCGGAGAGTTTGCAATTTATCAACCAGGCAGTTACCGCCGGGACGATTAAGGGGTTGATTAAAAAAGCGATTAGCTTATGCACTCCGGAAGAAACAGCCAAATTGATTGATGACCTTAAAACTTTAGGTTTTGACACCGCCACCATTTCCGGTCTATCAGTGGCAGTGGCCGACTGCAGGATTATTCCCGATAAGGCTGTCATGATCGATGAAGCCAACCAAAAGGCCTCGTTGATCGAAGAAAACTTCAAAAACGGCTTGATTACTCATGAAGAAAAACGCCGTTTGTCTAACGAGTTGTGGATGGAAACCACCGATAATATTGCCGAGAAAACCTGGGATAATTTTGCCGCTGACAACGCCGTTAAAGTGATTATTGAATCAGGCGGCACCAGGGCGAGTAAAGATCAGGTGAAACAGCTGGCCGCCATGAGGGGCTTGGTAGTTGATCCTTTGGGTAAAATTGTCGAACTGCCGACAAAGTCTAACTTTAGGGAAGGTTTGTCGATTTTTGAGTATGTCACTTCTTCCCGCGGCTCGAGGAAAGGTTTGACCGATTCGGCTATTAAGACGGCTGACGCTGGCTATCTCACCCGTCGCTTAGTCGATGTTGCCCACGACATGATTATTAGGCTAGAGGATTGCGGCACCAAGAATGGCTTAACGATTTTGGCCGATAGTCACAGATCCCAATACTTTGCCACCAGAATTACCGGCCGTTTTGTCGCCGAAAAAATCGTTAACCCTAAAACTAAGAAAGCCATTGTTCAAAAGGGCGAGTTAATTACCGAAGAGTTGGCTGAAGTAGTGGTTAAGGCTAAGGTTGAGAAAGTTGTCCTTCGCTCACCCCTAACTTGCGAAGCCAAGTACGGCTTGTGCGCTCAATGTTACGGTTGGGATTTCTCCACCAAAAAACCAGTCACCATCGGCGCTCCGGTCGGAGTGGTGGCGGCTCAATCCATCGGTGAACCAGGCACTCAGTTAACCATGCGGGTGAAACACTTTGGCGGCATTGTTGTTTCTGACGTCACCCAGGGTTTGCCCCGCGTTGAAGAGCTGTTTGAAGCCAGGCATCCAAAAATTACTTCGCCTTTGTCAGAAGTCGCCGGTAAGGTTAATGTGGCCGAAACCGCCCAGGGTTATGAAGTTACGGTCACCCCCCTTAAGGGTGAGCCTCAAGCTTATCTTGTCCCCCTGACTTCAATCTTAAGAGTCAAAAAGGGCCAATTAGTCGGAGTGGGTGAGCAGTTAGCCAGCGGCTCCCTGGACATTAAAGAGTTACTGGCTACCCGCGGCTTACGGGGCGCCCAGGAATACTTAATTGAACAGATCCAGGCAGTTTATGAGTCGCAGGGGATTCCGATTCACGACAAACATTTTGAAGTGGTTGTCAGGAAAATGTCCGACAAAGTCAAAATAGAACAAGTGGGTGACACCAGCTTACTCATCGGTGAATTTATTGAAAAAACCCGGTTTGAATTAGAAAACGAGCGGGTGAAGAAAGAAAAACTTGAACAAGCTACCGCCAGCTTAGCGATTTTGGGCATTACCCGTTCATCGTTGCACACAGAGTCTTGGCTGTCGGCGGCTTCATTCCAAAATACCTCCA
>Ga0209542_10006707_pt1 | contig 22296 bp, 22 predicted proteins | sample RifCSPhighO2_01_FD_184028 | JGI IMG/M metagenome (GOLD analysis project Ga0209542, IMG submission 184028) | Soil microbial communities from Rifle, Colorado - Rifle CSP2_plank highO2_0.1 (SPAdes) (version 2) | ecosystem: Environmental > Terrestrial > Deep subsurface > Rock core/Sediment ... | reverse complement strand
CGACCAACCTTTTCGTACAAGATCAGCTGCGTCTCTTCTAATCCTCGGCATGTGTTTGTTTGTTGTGTAGGGCATATGGAATCATCCTAAACCTATGGGTGATTCCAAGCTATTGAACCATTACGACGGGATTGACATTTGAACCAGAGTATGATAGTATATTAGGGTAATCCTTGTAGTATAGGTCAGGTTGCATATCTGACTTATTATATAAGGGTTTTTTGTTTGATACAGATACGAGTTGGCGGAGCGGATACCGCCTTTTATGAAAAACACAAAATTGATACGGTTCGTGGAGTCATTCATGCTCCTACCAATTGCTACAATGTCGGTGCCAGTGGGAACTCTCTCCCAAGCTGCGGTAAGCATTGTTAACAATCCATCAATCGTATCTTTACAAAAATCAAATATTGATCCCGTTAGAAGCAGGTCGCCCCAAGGTGAGCGTAGCACTCTCATACTTGAGAGGGCGGCTTCTAACGGGATTGAAGCCTTTAGTGCGCTAGCTCTTAATCAGGCTGTTGACCTAGAGGCTGTTGCAGAAGAGGCCAGAGAAGCGAAGGCTCTCGCCATTGATACTTATTTCAAAGCGCGCCATATGCCGCTCGCAGGGATGGGAATGAAAATGGTGGAAGAAGCGGAAAAATACAATCTCGATTGGAGGCTTCTACCTGCTATCGCGGTACGAGAATCTACCGGAGGAAAGTATGCTTGCAAAAAAGCTACCTACAGTACTTTTGGTTGGGGTTCTTGTAAGATAAATTTTGACTCGCATGGGGAAGCTATTGAAACAGTAGCTAGAAATCTGGGAGGATACAATCCAAATACCGCGAAACATTATAAAGATAAAACTACTGAAGAAATTTTACGAGCCTACAACCCGCCTTCTATTATTCCTCGCTATGTACAGCAAGTGACAGCCATAATGAATTCAATAGGGGAGAAAAATCCTAGTCCAACTCTCGTCATCAATACTGAAATAAGTTAGGCATCGAAGAATGTCAAGGAGAAAAATCAAAATACTTTCTAATTTGAGAAAACTCGTCGCAGGCGTACTTTTTAGAATGCCTTGCGCAGGCTGACGAGCCGAGCAGTTCGCTCCGAAAGCTTTCGGAGATAGATTGCATTATAAAAAGTATGCCAAGAAAGAGGTTACTCTAGATGCACCAATGTCATCTTGTGTTCTTTTGGTTCAAAGAGAGTGATTTGGAAATTGTAATTCTTTCCGAGTTCTAGTTTCTCACGCAGTTTGGATTCCGAGCTAAAGGTGGAGTTGTGTACGAGTCCGGCTACGCCTTCTTTGATGGAGACCAAGGCTCCATGTTTGTTGTATTTTATAACCACTCCCTTGATGATGTCTCCCTTTTTAAGTTTCCCCTCAAATTCCCTCCAAGGGTTTTCCTTCAGAGCTTTAATAGAAAGCGATATTTTACCCTCTTTTATTTCAATTACTCTCGCTTGTACCTTGTCGCCGATTTTAAACATTGACCTCGGGTCCTCTACGAGGCCCCAGTCCAATTCGGAGATATGAACCAAACCTTCCAGGCCATCTTCCAGTTTTAGAAATACTCCGAAGTCCACAATGCCAGCAACGGTGCAATCCAAGTCTTCTCCGACTGTGTATTTATCTAATATTTCTTTCTTTTCTTCAGGGTTGTTGTCTTTCTCGGAAAATATGAGCTTGCCTTCCTTTGGAAGCGTAGAAATAATCATTACGGAGATTTGCTGTCCTACTAATTTTTTTAGCTCCTTTAATATTTTATCCTTGTCTGAATCAAGTACGCGAGGGTAGTGGTCGGCTTTTAATTGAGATGCAGGCAAGAATCCCTGTATGCCTTGCCATTCCAAAATGAGTCCGCCCTTGTTGGCATCTTTTATCTCTAGGCTCATTGCAGTCTTTTCCTTGATAGCTTTTTCGGCTTCGTTCCAAGCGAGTGCCTGCTTGGCTTCCTTTAGAGAGAGCTCTATATATCCATCATCATTTTCTACTTCTACAACTTTTGCTTTGATTATGTCGCCTAGGATTATTTTTTTAATAATATCCTTGGCATTGATAAATTCACGGCCGTAAATAATACCTGTTCCAAATGGCGACAGGTCTACATAGACTGATGATTTTTCCACGCTGATTACCGGACCCTCTACTAGGGCATCTACTTCTGGCTTACTTGCGCTTCGGTCAACGATAGATTTTAGAATCGGATTCTCTTCTGTTGTTAATGTTTCGTCTTTTGTCATGGTTAATTTTTAATGAACGCAGTGATTATAAAAATTTCCACCCTGTTAAATAATTTTTGCTTTTGCAAAAATTGCCCAAAGGGCATTTAACAGGGTTGTGAAAATATAATCGCTACGCTCTTTATTTTCAACAAAAAATCCGCTACAAAGCGGATGTAAGGCTTAGGTTTTCTTCGACGCTTATGTCGGAGTCCGACTATGGTCGGACCGACTGGTCAAAAAGGGTTACCCTAAATCCATGCTTTCCCGCCCAAGGCGGGTCCGCCTAGGGCGGATAATATTCACATACTACTATATAAGCCCAAAAACGCAAGCCCGAACACTTACTTTCTTGAAGCGCAAAGCGCGTTTGAAAAACATCAAAAAAGTAAGTGTGCGGGCAAGTCTCTTATTCTATCTATTATTTCTGCTCTTCCTTGCTCTATATTCTTCAATTTTTTGGTCAGCGTCTGCTCTAGTAATAATTCCTGCCCTGATCCACATGTCCCTTTTTCTTTCAAAGTCATCTTTTCCTGATACGATATATATTGTCATTAATTTAATAAGCACCCTTCGCTTTAGTTCCAGAATTTCATTTATTTTCTCTACTGTGAATAATCCTTTATTTACCCATTTATCTCTAATTTCTACAAAAGCATCCAGTCCTGAGGTTCTGATCGAGTTCCAAGCGTGCACCAGTTCATCCCATGCTATTTCATGTTCTGTCTGTTCTGATGGTTTTCCAGGTGGTGTTTCCATAATGATAATTATCTAATCCAGCTTCAGTCGACAGGAGGTAAAGCCGCCGCCGCCCGTGCCGTTAGAATAAATTCTGCCGCGGCCGCAGGTAGCATGATTGCTCGAAGTGTCTTCCATAATCCAGCCTATGTAGGCGCCGGAAGGAAAAACATAACTATCAAAAGGGGCAGTAGCAGTATATGGATTGAGATAAATATAACCTCCCGTATCAGGAATTCCGCCCCCTGTATCCCGTCTTCCTACTGGGTCGATAGGTTTGGATATAAAAGGAGTAAAACCCGCGTCTACCGTTCCGTTGGTTATGAAGCCATTCCAATTGCCATAGCAATCAGCGCTAACACAGGCCCAATCGCCACCGTTGATAGGGAAGCCGCTTGCATAGCCCAGGTTAAAAGCATTTGCCAATTGATTAATACTCTGAATTCTTTGGGAGTTTCGTGCTTTGATTCGCGCGCTGTTTAATCCTGCAAAAACTACAGATGATAAAAGACTAATAATTGATATAACCACTAGAAGTTCTATCAAAGTGAATCCTTTCTCATTATTTAATCTTTTTGAAATTTTATTATAGAACATACTTAAAAATAATTACTTGTTTATTTAATCCAATTTCAGTCTGCAAGAAACATAGTTAGGTGGAGCGTAGTTAAAAATCCTGCCACGACCACAGGAAGTGGCGACATTAAGCGGTAGTTCTACCAGCCATCCCAGATAAGCGCCGGAAGGGTAATTATATCCGTCGTAGGGCGCGTAAGGCGGGCTGGGGGCTGGATCAAAAGGATTTGCGTAAAAATATCCGCCAGTCCCCCTGATTGAATCTACTGGGTCAACGGGTCTGGATATAAAAGGCGCCAGCAAGGCATTTATGCTGTCATCAGGTAAATAACCAATCCAGCCACCCCAACAACTATTCTGGCTGACGCAAACCGGGTTGCCTCCAGGAGTAGTTGGCCAAGAAGAACTAGTCAGACCTAAGTTAAAAGCATTTACTAGCTGAATAATATCGTTCGTTCTTTTAGCGTTTCGGGCTTTTGCTCTAGCGCTGTTTAATCCTGCAAAAACTACAGATGATAAAAGACTGATGATGGATATTACCACCAGAAGTTCAATGAGGGTAAACCCCCGCTTGCTCCGCAAGCTCACACCTAAAGAATTTTTAGATGTGGGGGTAAATCCTTTTTTCCCGGATTGCATAGTAAAAATTATATCAAGATAGAGTTTTTTAGGCAAATTTCTACACTTCCAAAATTCACTACAGGGTGCTACAATATATAGAATGATAATCACATATTTCGGCAAGCAGTTTTTCAAGATTCAACAAGGGGAGACTGTGCTTTCTTTTAACCCCGTTAGTAAAAGCTCTAAAACCGGTATTTCTGCCCACTTCGGCGCTGATGTTGCTCTCGTTACCACTAATCATCCGGATTACAATGGATTGGAACAATTAAGCCACGGCGAACGTTCACCTTTCCCCATAACCGGACCCGGGGATTATGAGGTAAAAGAAATTTTTATCAAAGGGGTGCAGTCAAACGCCAGTATTGCCGGCCCCGCCAAGGACGGGGTAAACAAGAAATACATCAATACCATATATATCTTTTCCTTGGGATAATATAAATATGTATTTCTCGGAGCATTAGGAGATGGAGAATTGTCCAAAGAAGCTCGCGAGGCGGTCAATAGCCCGGATATCCTTTTTGTTCCAATAGGAGGCAAGGATGTGCTAGACGCCAAGGCGGCTGCGAAATTTGCTTCATCTCTTGAACCTAAAATGATAATCCCGATGGACTATGACCCTGCATCCTTAAAGGCATTCCTAAAAGAAACCGGAGAAGAAAAAGCGGAGGTAGTGGAAAAATTGACCTTGAAATCCAAGGACTTGGATGGTAAAGAAGGTACGGTGATAGTATTATCAGCCTTATAATGGAAATGAATCCCGTTAGAAGCCGCGATCGCAATTTAAATAACAAGCAAAAAAATGACGTTAAATATTATAAAAATTAATAACTTAAAATATCAGATACGCGAGTTGATCGCGATCTGCTTCTAAACGGGATGCGAAAAATTATTCATCATTTAAAAAGACAGCCCGAGGAAACGCGCAGACATGTTTTGCATATAGTTGTTTTCATAGCTGGTATTATTTTACTACTTTTGTGGATTTATTCTCTTAGGGTAAGTTTATCCGATTCAGATACACAGATAAAAGCAAGGCAAGACCTGGCGCCCTTCTCCGGTTTAAAAGATGATATAGTTGGAGGATACCAAAATCAAAATACAGGCAACTAGGCCTTAGGCCCTAGGCTCTAGCAAATCAAAAGCTAAAGCCTAACGCCTAGAGCCTAGAGCCTAGAGCCTAGAAAACAAATGGCTAAAAAATCCCTAGAACTAAATAATGAAACAGAGAGAGATTCCATTCTTCCCGTCGATGTGGTGACAGAAATGAAAGAATCCTATCTGGCATATGCGATGTCGGTCATTACCTCTCGCGCTCTGCCGGATGTCAGAGATGGCCTAAAGCCTGTACACAGGAGGATTTTATTTGCCATGCATGAGATGGGACTCACGGCTTCCGCCCGCTTCAGGAAATCTGCTGCCGTAGTCGGAGATGTGCTCGGAAAGTATCATCCCCATGGCGATGTGGCGGTTTATGATTCTATGGTAGGTATGGCGCAGGAGTTTTCTTATCGGTACCCTTTTATTTTAGGACAAGGCAATTTCGGCTCCATAGATGGTGATAACGCTGCTGCTATGCGTTATACCGAAGCAAAGATGTCAAAAATCTCTAGCGAACTTTTGAGAGATTTAGAAAAAGAAACAGTTGATTTTCGCCCCAATTATGACCAGACTCGCAAAGAGCCAATAGTTTTTCCCTCGAATGTACCAGCGCTTCTTTTAAATGGTACTTTGGGTATTGCAGTTGGCATGGCGACAAATATACCGCCTCACAATCTGGGAGAAGTGCTAGATGCTACGATTCATCTGATAGAGAACGAAGATGCCACGACAGAGGATTTGATGCAGTTCATCAAGGGACCGGATTTTCCTACGGGGGGCATAGCCTACGGATACAAAGATATGCTGCATGCTTATTCGGGAGGCAGAGGTGGAGTCGTTTGCAGAGGAGAAGCGGAGATAGTGGAGCAAAAACCTGCCCGCCCGGGTTCGGCAGGCGGGGATGGCAATTTCTCCATCATCATTACTTCCATTCCTTTCAGGGTAAACAAATCAAATTTAATTGTGGCTATAGCCGAGCTGGTGCAAGAAAAGAAACTTGAGGGTATTAAAGGGCTGCGGGATGAATCTACAAAGGACATCAGAATTGTGGTTGACCTGAAGCCCTCCGCACATCCGGAAAAAGTTTTAAATTATATTTATAAAAACACCCAGCTAGAATCCAATTTCAATTTTAATATCGTGGCGTTAGTGGATGGCGTACCGCAAACTCTTTCGCTGAAGTCTATACTAGAACAATTTATTTTACATAGGAAGGAAGTGGTAAAGCGAAGAAGCGCTTATGATTTAAAGAGAGCTGAAGAGCGTGAGCATATATTGCTGGGTCTTAAAAAAGCCTTGGATAAGATAGACCGGGTTATTACTGTGATCCGCGGTTCAAAAAATTCCCAAATCGCCAAGCTGAATTTGATGAAGGAGTTCAAATTTTCTGACTTGCAGGCGAGCGCTATTTTAGAAATGAAGCTTTCTAAACTGGCAGGTCTCGAGAGAAAGGCGGTAGAAGACGAACTAAAAGAAAAGCAGAGGTTTATCGCAGAGATGAAAGAACTTCTGGCAAGTCCAAAGAAAATATTGAATACTATATCGGGCGAACTAAAGGAGATTCGGGAGAAATATGGCGACGAACGAAGGACAAAGATAGTAAAAGGTGGAATAAAGGAAATTTCTGAAGAGGATCTGATACCAGAAAAGGAAACTATGCTGGTTCTTACTGCTGGTGGATATGTAAAATGCACGGACCCAGCCGAATATCGCGCCCAAAAGCGAGGTGGCGTGGGGGTGATTGACCTTGAAACCAAAGAAGAAGATTTCGTAACGATGCTTGTCTCGGGCTCAACTCATAGCGATTTGCTTTTCTTTACTAATCTGGGAAAAGTTTATCAAATGAAGATGTACGACATTCCGGAGGCGCGCAGAGCCACTCGCGGTAAATCTATTATGAATTTCCTTTCTCTCTCGCAGGATGAGAAAGTTACTTCTATCCTTGCCATAGAAAAAGATCAATCTGCTTCTTCGCTTATGCTAGTTACCAAAAACGGTACAGCTAAAAAAATGGCTGCAGCTTCTTTCAAGGATGTAAGGAGGAGCGGAATCATCGCTATACGGCTAGACAAGGGAGACCAGCTTATTTCCGCTCTAATGACAGAAAAAGGAGATGAAATTATGATCGCTACAGCCGAAGGCCAATCCATAAGATTCAAAGAATCCGACGTACGCGAAATGGGTAGAACCGCCGGGGGAGTTACGGGTATAAAATTGGGAAAAAGCGATGAAGTGATTGGCGTTGATGTGGCTAAAAAAGATTCCGACAAAGGGTCCATACTTACTATGAGCGCAAATGGTTTTGGTAAAAAAACCAATTTAAAAGAATACAAAGTGCAGAGGAGGGGTGGCTCCGGGGTAAAGACTGCGAAAGTCACTTCGAAGACTGGCAAATTAATAGTTGCCAAAGTATTAACTGGGGAGGAAGAGGAACTAGTTGCGATGTCTAAAAAAGGCCAAGTAATCCGCACCGCCCTCAAGGCAATTCCGCTTTTGGGCAGGCAAACACAAGGAGTAACAATAATGCGCCTGCGCGCAGGCGACGGCATCGCCTCGCTCGCTTGCATATAAATCAATGTTTACCGATCCGGTAAAAAATTTAAGAGCACTAGGGTTGCGGGAGGATAGCGTAGTGGCTGATTTGGGCGCGGGTACGGGATTTTACTCTATTGCCGCGGGGCATCTGGTTCCAAAGGGGAAAGTGTATGCGGTTGAGGTGGTGAAAGATTTTTTAATGACAATAAGAAATAAAGTGAAGGACGCCAGTCTCAATAATGTAGAGATTATTTGGGGAGATATTGAAAAGATTGGTGGTACTAAAATAGGGGACGGGGTTCTGGACGTGGCGATTGCCTCTAATGTATTTTCTCAAGTAGAAGACAAGCAAAAATTTATTGCAGAAATAAAAAGAATACTAAAGCCTAAGGGAAGGGTGCTTTTGGTCGACTGGGCCACTCATTCAGCAGTTTCACCCAAAGGAGCCATACCCAAAGACAAGGCGCGAGAAATTTTCGAAAAGGGTTCCTTTGTAGTAGAGAGGGATATTAACACTGAGGCGCATCATTATGGTATGATATTTATTAGGAGCTAGCAGATTAGGCGCTAGGCCCTAGCTAAGGCAAAAGAAATTGCTAAAGCCTAAAGCCTAAAGCCTAAAGCCTAAATCATGAAAGGAAGTTTCCAACTTATAACTATAGTTATCTTTATCGCCCTAGCTGTTTTCGGCGTCTTGGTTTTTTCCGGCGCGATACCGATAGGCAATGATAATGCCCCTGGAAGTATGGGCACTGTAGTTTTATGGGGAACAGTACAGAGCCGAACGATGGCTCCGCTCATAGAGGAATTTAATTCAGCCAACCCTTCATTTTCAGTAACATATGTGCAAAAATCGGCAGACACGTTTGATAAAGATTTACTGGAAGCATTAGCAAGCGATAAAGGGCCCGACATGTTTTTCCTGCCTGACAGTCTTGCCTTCCACTATGCAGATAAAATTTTTACTATTCCATATCAGAGCTATCCCTTGGCTTCATTTAAAAATAATTTTGCCGGAGCAGGGGAAGTGTTCTTAACCTCAAAAGGAATCTTGGCCTTCCCCATTGCTATTGACCCGCTCGTGATGTACTACAACAGAAGCATGCTTGATGCGAGCGGAGTTGTTTATCCTCCAGCATTTTGGGACGAGGTATCTGCTCTTGCGCCGACTCTGACTCAAAAAGATGATTCCAATAAAATAATTAAAAGCGCGGTTGCCTTGGGGCATTTTTCAAATATTACTCATGCCAAGAATATCGTAGCTACTTTGTTTATGCAGGCAGGCAACCCAATCGTGTACGAAACAGACGGGGAATTTATTTCTGCCTTGAGCGCATTTAATCCCAAATATAATCTAGCTTCAATTCTAGAATTTTATACAGATTTTGCCGACCCGGGTAAAAATGTGTATTCCTGGAATAGGTCCTTCCCAAATTCCACTTCTGCCTTTTCCGCGGAGAACCTGGCGCTTTATTTCGGTTATGCGAGCGAACTGCCAACTCTCGTCGATCGAAATCCAAATCAAAACTTTCTAGCAGCTCCCATTCCGCAAATTAGAAACGCAAACTCAAAATTAACAGGAGCTAAAGTGACGGGCATAGCTCTCTTGTCTTCCTCTAAGAATTTCAATACGGCTTTTACGGCAGCTGGCCTTTTGGCTGGAGGGGATTTTGCTTCCAAGTTTGCTCTCTCTACCGGCGTAGCTCCAGCGCGCCGAAACCTGCTTCAGTTAAAGCCGGCTGATGCCTATTCCCCGATTTTTTACGATTCCGCGCTTTACGGGAGAAGCTGGATTGATCCTTCTCCCGCGGATACCGATGATATTTTTCGCCGGATGGTGGATGGAGTTCTCTCCAATAGCCTGACGCCAGGCGATGCTATCACAGATGCGAGTTCAAAACTTGGCTTATTATTAAGGCAATGATAATTATGCAAAAAATAAACTCAAAATATTTTTCAGCTATTACTAGCCTTTTAGTTGGAATTTCAGTTTTATTTTTTATCTCTTTTTTTCTGCCAAGCGCAAAAATCAGAGCTCAAAGTGAAGAGCTTTCAGTAGAAACTACCCATTATTCTGTTTTAAGCTCAAATGTTTTTGTGTTGGGAGGAGCTTATTTTAACAACATAGACAGGAAACCCCTTACCACTTATTTTGAATATAAGCGAGATGATTCCATTATCAATGATAATGATTTTAATGTAGATATAGATTTAGATGACCCAGAAGACAGGCAAGAGACAATAAAAATTGTGCGCGGAGAAGGAGTAAAAGAGTCCGGTGAGTTTCACTCTAGCCCGAGCCTGCAACTATCCTCAACTTATTATTTTAGGGCGATGGGGTATTTTAATGACAATGAGAGTGAAAAATTTTATGGCAGAACGCTAAGCTTTAGGACAGGATTTCCGTATCCCGGAAGTCTGCAGATACCCTTTACAGTAGAGTTTGATGAGCAAGAAGACACCAACGAACCACCAACCCCCAGGGCTGTCACCTATACTCCTCCTGTGTGTGAGGCCGTAACTGAAACATTAGTGAATGGTGTGTGTGTGGAAAAAGCTTCTACGCCCCTTATTCCTTCTGCACCTCCCAGTTTTCCACCCGATACTCCGCCCTCATCTCCACCTGTGCCACCTGGCGTAGGTTCTACTGATACTGATTCTGTAGATTCCGGTTCGAGCTTGGTAAAATGCGGAACAGTAAAATATAAAAAGGGTGAAGAAAAGGATGAAAATGGCAACGACAAAGAAGGATTGATTAAAAATCCGTGCGGATTTAAAGATTTTATAACTTTAATCAATAATGTCATTACTTTCATTCTTAAATATATGGTAGTACCTATTGCCGCAATAATGTTTGCCTATGCGGGATTTCTCTTGATTACAGCTGGGGGTGAGGCGGCTGGTGCTAGGACCAAAGCGAAGAATATCTTTATGAATGCCCTAATTGGCCTTATTATTGCAGTAGGTGCTTGGCTCATCGTGAAGACATTGATTGAGATAATAGGTTATGAAGGTATTGGAACTTCTTTTTTGGGATAACAAATTTAAACAAATAAATTGTACTAAAATTTAATGAGGTATATAATACGACCATGAATCCTTTTAAAAAATATATATATAAAACTAGTTTCTTGCTCGCGATCTTTTCCTCGCCTGCTATTTCTTTTGCGCAAGAATGTGAACCCGGTAAGCTTTGCAACCCGATACCAAAGGTTACTTCATTGGGAGGATTGATCCACACTCTGATTGAAGGAATTCTCAAGATTGGTATGCCGATTATTGCGCTCGCCATTATTTACTGCGGTTTTCTTTTCGTAAAAGCACAGGGTAAACCAGAAGAAATTTCAAAGGCTAAAAGCGCTTTGCTTTATACTCTAATAGGAGCGGCGATACTCCTCGGCTCGTGGGCGATAGCACAGATGATAAGAGATACCGTGCTCGAATTATCAATTATAAATCCCGTTAGAGTTTTACTCTTATAGGAAAGTGAGAAGATAAATTATCTATTATAAAAATATGAATAAATCAAAAAAAATAAAAATCAAAAACTCTAACGGGATGAAAAATATTTTGCTAAAAGTTTCCTTGTTTATTTTTCTGGTACTAATAGCAGTTTCTCCGATGATTGCTTCTGCTCAAGCCGCTTGGAGAGGTATAGACCCACGCCTCATACCGGTGTGCATAGGTAACGGTATAGGAAACCTAATTTGTAGAGTACATCAGATTCTTAATTCTATTATTCCGGTACTAGTCGCCTTGGGTGTTATTTATCTAGTTTGGGGCATAGTGCAGTACTTTATCAAAAGTGAAGAGGAGGCGAAGAAGAAAGGAAAAGACAGGATAATCTTTGGTATTGTTGGCTTAGCTGTGATTGTGGGTCTTTGGGGACTTGTGAATGTGGTTGTTACGACTTTTAATTTAGGAGGACAAAGAGCTCCTGACCTTACGAATTTGGTTGCGGTTCCTACTACGGAGAGTTCTGCCTGCAAGATAGGGGGCAAATTTCAGGGAGTCTTGGACTATGTTACTTGCATTATAGGCAAGTCCGTCATTCCTTTTATTTTTGCTATCGCGATGGTTATGTTTATCTGGGGCGCTGTCAAGTTTTTCATAATTGAGGCAGACGAAGAGGCAAAGAGAGCGCAAGGAAAGCAGTTTATGATTTGGGGCATCATTGCTCTTACAGTCATGATTTCTGTTTGGGGTTTGGTCGGGATTTTAACAAACACCTTTTTTGGTAGTGGAGTACAAGTCCTTCCCCAACTTCCAACCACCGAGCGTTAGATAAACTTACTGCCGGGTTGCTTTTATTTTGATTGTGCTTGTGGTAATATTTGCATATTGGTTCTTTGTACAAGTAAAAATTATTAGTCCCGTTAGAAGCCGCGGTCACGGTTTTGGCGGGGTGGAATGAAATTAATAGAATAGTCGAAAATCAGTAATTAAAAATAAATAAAGTGGGTGTGTTGACCGCGACCTGCTTCTAAACGGGATGAAAAATAAATTAATTGTGTTGTCGGGTTTTGTTTTGGGCTTGGCGCCTGCTGCTATAACACTAGCGCAAACTACAGGTGGCGACCCTGTTTCTTGTGGTGTTGCTGGAACTGGTGCGGGAACCGTACAGGGACTATTGTGTAAGTTTAATGAAATTTTGGGCGCAGTCCTCCCAGTCTTGATTGCTTTGGGAGTGGTCTACTTCGTTTGGGGAGTTATCACTTATGTTATCCAGAGCGATGAAGAGGCTAAAAAGGCTGGAAGAAACAGAATCATCTACGGTATCATCGGTTTGGCTGTCATCATTGGGGTATGGGGTCTAGTAAGAATCTTGACCAATACTTTTCAACTAAGCAACAGGCAGAACATTGATTTCCCAACAGTGCCTTACTAGGACTTAGCAACTAGGTGCTAGTGACTAGTGGCTAGATAAAAAATTCTAGAACCTAGAACCTGGAAACTAGAACCTAAAACATGGATGCTTTCATATCTAACGTAAACAGGCTAATACTCAATCCGCTTATAGTGCTTCTGTTTGCCATTGCATTTGTGTATTTTCTCTACGGAGTGCTTGTGTTTATTTTTAACCAAAGCAGTGAAGAGAAAAAGACAACAGGGAAAAGCCATATGCTCTGGGGAATCATCGGACTTACCATAATGATGGGAGTCTGGGCCATCTTGAATATTGTGGTGAATACTTTTGGTCTGCAGGGTCAGGTTGATCCAGAGAGAGGAGAAGTGAATCTAAAGGATTAGAAAAAAACTCAAACAAACAACAAAGATCCCTCTAATGGGGCTTTTTGTTTTCTGTTATGCGTGTTTCAGAGGTGTCTCTTGGTATTTCTTGTCAGCTTGGAAAACCTTTCTAACCAGTATGACTATTACAAGACAAAGTATAGCAAACAAAATCCACTGCACTATGCCATTAGGCATAAAGCTATTTGACCCAAGAATAACACTAGAAGCTAGATTATTCCCGTTATTGGTTATAGATTCATCACTCGTTGTGCCATTTCTGTTATAGATAGGATTTATATTTGAGCTATTTTCTCCTATAATTCCATCTTGACCTGCATAGCCATTTATAGTAAAGAAAGCAGAGTTTGAATATCCTCCCCCGGGCGCTGGATTAAAAACGGTTATATAACGGCCTCCGGAACCCAGCATATCGCCAGCATTTAAGTGAATCAAGAGGTGAGAGTAATCTATAAAAGTAGTAGGGCGAGGGGAGCCATGCCACCTGACAACCGAACTTGGAACGAAATCGCTTCCAGTTATTGTTACAGTCATAGGGCCTTCTCCTAGGTTAGCAGATTTTGGGCTGATGGATTTTATCGTTGGGATAGGATTTTCTGCAGGTTCAGAGTTTATACTGTTGGACATGCCAGCGTGGTTATAAGGATAATAAAAGCCATTGCTTTGGGCATTTGCTTCTGTCGCTAAAAAGGTGACAGCGACGAACGCCAAAATAATAAAAGTGGCAAACATGTAGAATATTGAATTGTTTTTTATTTTATTCATCCCGTTAGAAATCATACTATCTATACATATATTTCTATAAATAAAGATAAATAATTGTTTTTATTTTTATAATGCTTTCCCGTTTTGTAAATTTCTAACGGGACTTATATGCTGTGCAGTATAGCATACTAGTATCAAAAAGTCAAGGTTTTAGGTGTTTTTTGTATAAAAAACTTGTTATTTAATCGTTTTTTACCTATAATCTATTTTGTTGCCTGGGTGGCGGAACTGGTATACGCGCACGACTTAAAATCGTGTCCCGTAAGGGATATGGGTTCGATCCCCATCCCAGGCACAGGGATATTTTGAAAATTTTATTTTGCGCCCATAGCTCAGCTGGTAGAGCAGATCCCTCTTAAGGATAAGGTCCAAGGTTCGATCCCTTGTGGGCGCACAAAGCATGGGATGCTTTGTGCGAGCCGCAGACCTGACGAGGTCGAGGCGGGGTCGCGAGATTTTTCAACAGAAAAATACTTGTGACCACAAAGTTCTTGTGCAGTTTGTAAATCATGCCGGGATGGCGGAATTGGTATACGCGCTAGTCTTAGGAACTAGTGGGGCAACCCTTGGGAGTTCGAGTCTCCCTCCCGGCACATCGGCCTGGTAGCCAAGTAGTAAGGCGTTCCTCTGCAAAAGGAATATACGTGGGTGCGATTCCCACCCAGGCCTCATTTATTTTTTTCTGAGCAGTTCGTCAATTTTTTGCCTGTTTTTTTCGCCTAAATCTATTTCTATATCAATGAAAGGAATTATTTTTGTTTGCATCTTATCTTTGATAAAGTTTCTCAACTCTCCTCGTTTGCGCTTGGCAAAGGCCAGCGCATCTTTTTCCTTTGCGCTTGGAAGCACCGTGATAAATACGGTCGCGCGTTTTAAGTCGGGGGAGGTATTGCAAGAGGTGACAGTGACAAGCGATGTCCTGTTGCTTTCTTTACCCAGAAACTCTGCCGAGAGTTCTTTTATATAATTCGCCACTTTTTCATTTCTTTTTGACATAAGTTTCATGAAACTTTGTTGCAGGCGTACTTTTTAGAAAGCCTTGCGCAGGCTGACGAGCCGAGCAGTTCGCTCCCGAAGCTTCGGGAGATAGATTGCTTTATAAAAAGTATGCCAAGAAAGAAGTTTCATTTCATCATTTGTGTTCTATTGAAAACAATTCTATCGTATCACCTTGCGCTATTTCTATCTTGGATTCAATCATCATGCCGAATTCTACTCCTTCTTCTACTTCTCTCGTTTTTACCTTGCCCTTCTCTAGGTTTACAATTTTTCCGCGCCCGATTTCAAATTCCCGTCTTATTATTTTTACTGTGCCATTTAGTATTATTTTGCCTTCAAGAACTTTTCCTCCCAATATCTGGCGTTCTTTCGTGCGGCTAAAGGCTCGGAGAATTTTTGCTCTACCTGTCGTTTCCACAGTTTCTATTCTCGGCCTTCTTTTTTCCATTTCTGCTTCAAGCCATTCTGTCATCTTGTAGATTATGTCAAAAAAGTTGATAGAGATGTTTCTTTTTTGCGCTGCTTCTATGGCGCTCTTGTCAGCCTTTACATTAAATCCTAATATGATAACTTCTTCGCTCGTAGAAATGCTCTTTATATCAGAGAGAGATACCGGGCCTACACCCCTGCCTATGATTTTAAATTCTGCGCTTTGACTGTTTACTCCATCTATGCTTTTGCTTTTTATTTTTTCTATTTCTTTTTCAATAGCTTCCAGGGAACCTGAAACATCGGCTTTTAAATAAATCGGGATTATTTTTGTATCTCTGTTTTCTTCTGTGGTTGGGGTAGCTAATTTCGAAGATAGGGAATTATTTTGCCAATCTTCTACATATTTTTCCGCGTCCTTCCTATTCTTAAAAGATTTAAACAAACCTCCTATCTGGGGCATTTTATCAAAGCCGACAATGCGGACCGGAGAAGAGAATGTTGCATCATCTATCATCTCTCCTTTAAAATTTTCTATGATGCGGATGGAACAAAGGCTGTCCTCCACGGCGACAGTCATTCCTTTTTTGAGCGAGCCGTTTTTTATAATTAGCGTCGCTAATATCCCACGCCTAGAATCAAGATTTGCTTCAATGACGAATCCAGTTGCATCTAGGGCGATGTCCCCTTTAAACTCTTCCATTTCAGCCATAATCAGAATAAGCGACAAGAGATTGTCTATGCCGGTGCCCATTTTCGCCGAGATTTCTACGTATGGAATTTTTCCGCCGTAATTTTCCAGATAAATTTCTTTCTCGGCTAATTCCATTTTTGTTTTTTCTATATTCGCTCCCGGTTTATCTATTTTATTTATGGCGACTATGCACGGTATTTTATTTTGGAGAATAGTTTTCCAGGCTTCTACAGTTTGCGGTTTGACGCCATCTTCGGCGGACACAATCAAAATAGCCAAATCAGCCACTATGGCGCCGCGTTCGCGCATCTTGGAAAAAGCTTCATGGCCCGGGGTGTCCAGGAAAGTGATTTTTTTATCTTTTCCATCTTCGCCAGCCTCGCCGGGTCTAGGCGGGTCCTTATGCACCACTTCGTAAGCGGAAATATTTTGAGTTATACCCCCAACTTCGCCTTCGGCGACATTTGTCTTTCTGATGTAATCCAGGAGGGTAGATTTGCCATGGTCAATGTGTCCCATTACTACCACTACTGGCGGCCTTGCCGCTATTTTTTTATTATCTGTATTTTCCATAATTTTTACACTTCCGCCTTTTTCAAAACTTCTTTTTCTTCGGCGGTAAGTTCATATTCGGATTTGCCGCCTTTGATAGGCTTGGCAAAAACGCTCATTCTCTCGCGAGAGTACAGGCTGGAGAGGACCACGCCGTCTCCCTTTTCGTTTAACATTCCTATGGCAAAACTTTGATTGCTACCTTGGTCAGAAAAAGGGTTGAAGCGTACGGTTTCAAGTCCACGGATGCTTTTTTGAAGTTTTGCGTTTACTACATCCATATTCTTCTGCAAACTTTCTGTGGTTTTATTTAATCCGGCAATGTTTTGTTCTAGGCCTAGAATAGTATCTTCCAAATCTTTTGCCTTTTTTCCTAAAAAAAATCTTTTCAAGCGTTTCTCTGTAATGAAAATCCAAACAGCGCCAAGTACAATGGCGATGGTAGTTAAAATAAAAAAAGCTATGTTTAGTTTGGGATTCATACATTTTCAATATATACTATCTTGATGCCGAAATCAACGAACAGATTAAAGACAAATAAACATACGAGCTACTTGGATTATGCTTCCTCTGTATCGCCAAATCCGAGCTCAATACACAGCGCTGGTGTAGAGGCTAGGGAAAAACTAGAGAATGCTCGGGGTGTTGTCGCTCGTATTTTAAGCGCTAGGCCACAAGAGATTATTTTTACGAGCGGAGGCACTGAAAGCAATAATATAGCAATACAGGGAATAGTGATGGGAGTTGGGATTTCAAAATTGCCGCACATCATTACGACAAACATAGAGCATCCTTCGGTTCTAGAGACTTTTAAGTTATTGGCGGAGAGAAATCTGGCGCGAATTTCCATTGTGCCCGTGGAGGCAAACGGAATAGTGGATCCAAAGAAAATAAGAAAAGAAATCAAAAAAAATACTGTGCTGGTGTCGGTGATGTATGCGAACAATGAAATCGGTACCATACAGCCTATCAGGGAAATTGGGAAAGCTATAAGACACTATAAAAAACACAGCAAAAGAAACGATATTTTTTTTCATACTGATGCGGTGCAGGGAGCGAATTACTTGGACCTTAGCGTAGAGAGGCTCGGGGTGGATTTGCTGACACTGTCTGGTTCAAAAATTGAAGGAGCCGGCTCGCCCAAAACGGGCGTTGTGGGGAGGGTCGGAGTGCTTTATAAGAAAAAATCTGTGCCACTTGTGAATATATTTGGTGGCGGGAATCAAGAATGGGGATTGCGCCCCGGAACGGAAAATTTACCAGAAATTATAAAGTTTGCTGCAGCGCTTCAATATGCGCAAAAAATAAAAGAAAAAGAAGCCAAAAGATTAACTCAACTTCGAGATTACTTTATGAACCAACTTTTTCATTCTAACATTCTAACGAACTTTAGAATGACAATAAATGGTGATTCAAAAAATAGATTGCCGAACAATATCAACATCACAATTCCCCACATTCCGAGTGACCTTTTGGTTATAGAGCTTTCGGTGCACGGAATAATGGCTTCAAGTAAGAGCGCTTGTAAATCAGGAGATGGAAAAGCTTCATATGTGATACGGGCAATAAATAAAAATATCAAAGATACTGATGGATCTTTAAGGTTTTCCTTGGGTAGACAGACGACAAAGAAAGACATTGATTATACTCTGAAAGTTTTATCCAAAATTTTGCTTAAATTAAAAAAGTGGTATACTTAAGGAATGGATATTCAGGATTTAAACAAATCACAGCTTATATTGTTGGCAGTATTGCTGTCTTTCATTACTTCTATAGCTACCGGCATTACTACGGTTACCCTGATGCAGCAAGCGCCGGCTTCGGTGACCATACCGGTTACTCGTATTATCAGGGAAACAGTTGAAAAAGTAGTGCCAGCCGAGACTGTACCGAGGGCTCCAGCTCTATCCGCAGAAGATAAAAAAATCTTAGAAGATTTGAAGGCAATAAAGCCACTTACGGTGACTTTGTTTTTAAAAAATGAAACCGGAGACAAGATATTGGGTACAGGATTGTTCTTGGGGGATAATAAAGTTGTCATAGCTTCTATCATCCCAGAACCCAAAGAAGGCGAGGTGTATGTCGTCAAAAGTATTTTGGGCGAGCAGAATGTTTCAAAAGTAACAGTGGAAAAAGATTTCACCATTGTTGAATTAGTAACTCCTGTAGAAACTTTACCTGACCCAAATATTGACCCCATGGCTCCTACTGACTCTACAGAAGGCGAAAATACTAGCACTAACTAGTGAATAAAAATTATGCCACCACTAAATAAATTTACAACTAAAGCCAAAGATGCCATAAAGAAAGCCCACGAGCTTGCTATTGAGCGTGGAGTAAACCACGTCTCTTCACTGCATCTTTTGGCTGCGCTCTTATTGCAGGAGGAAAGCATGGTGAATTCTATTCTAGATAAGTTGGACATAGACACGATGCTGCTCACTGACTCCATTTTAGAATTAATTGAACTGCCGGAATCGCACACCACTCTTTCTCCTTCGTATCAGATTTACTTGAATCCCGACTTGGCGCAAGTCATAGACCATTCTGCAAAGCTTGCTGAATTTTTGAAAGATGATTTTGTTTCCACTGAACACTTGTTTATAGCTATATTGGAAGTGGCGAGCGATGCGCGCGAGACTCTGGCGCGATTTAGAATTCAAAAGGATTCTGTGATGAAAGTCTTGGAGGAATTACGCAGTCAGAATATTACCGATATTACAGAGCCGAAGAAATTTAAATTGCTTTTAAAATATACTCGCAATTTAACCAAACTGGCGAAGGAAGACAAACTAGATCCGGTCATCGGCCGGGATAACGAGATAGTTCGCATTATGCAGATACTCTCTAGAAGGACAAAGAATAATCCTATTTTGATAGGCGAAGCAGGCACTGGAAAAACGGCCGTGGTAGAAGGGCTCGCCCAGATGATTGTAAAGGCTAATGTTCCTGAATCCCTAAAAGAAAAAGAGCTGGTTTCACTTGACTTGGGGCTACTCGTTGCAGGGACAAAATATCGCGGAGAATTTGAGGAGAGGTTGAAAGGCATTATGAAAGAAATTGAGCGCTCTGACGGAAAAATTATTCTCTTTATTGACGAGATTCACACCATCGTCGGCGCTGGAGGAGCAGAGGGCACAATGGATGCTTCCAATATGTTGAAGCCCGCGCTTTCCCGCGGAGAACTTCGGGCTATCGGCGCGACGACGCTTAAAGAATATCAAAAACATATTGAAAAAGACCCGGCGCTGGCTCGGCGTTTTCAGCCTGTATATATAGATGAGCCTAGCGTAGAAGACGCTATTGCGATACTTCGAGGACTAAAAGAGAGATATGAGCTTTTCCATGGCGTGCGTATCACTGATGATGCTATAATCTCGGCCGTAAATCTTTCCGCGCGCTACATTACCAATAGATTTTTGCCGGATAAAGCGGTGGACTTGATTGACGAGGCTTCTTCTTCGCTTAAAATAATGCTGGAGAATAAGCCACCGGTTTTAGAAGACGCGCATAGAAAAATAATGCGTCTGGAAATTGAAAAGGAGGCGCTGAAGAAAGAAATTGCCAGTTTTAACGGAGAGAGAAACAGGGAAGAAAAGGCGAAAGAAAAAGAAATTAAGACCAGAATCAAAGACGTAGACAATGAAATAGGCAACCTATACGAAAAGACAAAAGAACTTGAACTGAAGTGGAAAAATGAAAAAGCAATCGTGATAGAGATTCGCGCAATCAAGAAAGAACTTGAGAGTATTCGCCTGGAAGCCGAGGACGCAGAGATGAGGTCTGATTTGTCTCGCGCGGCGGAAATACGTTATGGAAAAATTCCCGCATTAAAAAAGGATTTGGAAGTGAAGCTCTCACGGCTAAAGAAACTTCAGAAATCACGCAGAATCTTAAAAGAAGAGATTACTTCTGAAGATATAGCGGAAGTCGTCGCTCGCTGGACGGGTATTCCGCTTACTAAGATGCTGGAGGAAGAGCGTGAGAAGCTGGAGAAAATGGAAGCAGAACTAAAGAAAAGAGTGATAGGCCAAGAGGCAGCCATCAAGCGCGTTTCAGATGTCATCCGACGCTCCCGTGCGGGGATAGGCGATCCAAACAGGCCCATCGGCTCTTTTATATTTTTGGGCCCAACGGGGGTGGGGAAGACCGAGCTTACCAAGGCCTTGGGCGCTTTTATGTTTAACGATGACCGCGCGATTATTCGCGTAGATATGTCTGAATATATGGAGAAGCACTCAATGTCAAAATTAATCGGTTCTCCTCCAGGATATGTGGGTTATGATGAGGCGGGACAGCTAACTGAATCCGTGCGACATAGACCATATGCAGTGATACTTTTTGACGAAATTGAAAAAGCTCATCCGGAAATTTTCAATATTCTTTTACAAGTTATTGACGAAGGCCGACTTACTGATGGCAAGGGCCGAGTAGTGAACTTTAAGAATACTATTATTATTCTCACTTCCAATATCGGCTCGCAGTTCGTGGAAAAGATGGAATCAATAGGATTTTCCAATAATTCCAATAAACAAGATTATGGTAATATGAAAGAAAAGGTTATGGATGCATTGAAAGATAATTTCCGTCCGGAATTTTTGAATCGATTGGATGAAATTGTTGTCTTTGATGTGCTGTCCCCAGAGGCGATAAAGGAGATAGTGGGACTACGGGTGAAAGTAGTGGAAGATAGGCTGACTTCAAAAGGTATTGGATTTAAAATAACCGAAGAGGCGCTAGCATATCTCGCAAAAGAAGGATATGACCCGCATTACGGCGCGAGACCGCTGAACCGCTTGATTCAAAATAAAATTCTAAACCCTGTTGCTTCATACATAATCAGCAACGGAGTAAAGAGAGGAGACAATGTCTATGTGTCTGTAAAAGATGCTGAACTTATTATTGAAACCAAAGGAGGCCACACCAAAGGGCGGGCAAGCAAAATAAAAAGTCCCATTAACATACGACCCAACTCTAGGGTGTAGATATATAAAAGTTAGTAGATTTCAGTACATATTATCTTGACTTAGACGTTCAAGGGCGTATTATTTGAGTATGGATAATGACCAATTGAATTCAATAAAAGCCCTTTATTGTAATCAAAAGTTATCAATGCGGGAAATTGCTGAAAAATTAAGTATTAGCATTGATGCAGTTGCGTATTTTATGAGAAAACATAAGATACCTCGTAGATCTTTTCCTGAGGCGAGTGCAGTAGTTTTTCACAATAAAAGTCTCTCTTTCAAAGAAAAAAATAAACTATCTTATTCTGAAGAGAAATTAAAACTTACTGGTTTAATATTGTATTGGAGTGAAGGATATAAAACTGTCAAAAGTCACGGTGTTGATTTTGCGAATAGCGATCCAGTTATGATTGATTTATTCGTGAAATTTTTACGAAAAATTTATGAAGTTGATGAAAAACGTTTCAGAGTTTTGCTTTATTGTTATTCTAATCAAGATGTAGAATCCTTAATAGCATTCTGGAGTAAATTGACAAAAATTCCTAAAAAACAATTTACAAAACCATATGTCAGAAAAGATTTTATAGAAAATGGTAGAAAAATGAAATACGGTATGGTACACATAAGATATGCTGACAAAAAATTATTTTTAAGTATAATGAAGTCTATTGAAGAAATTAAGTCAAAAATGCGCCGATGGTAGAGTGGTCAAATACAACACGCTGTAAACGTGTCGCCTTCGGGCTACGGGGGTTCGAATCCCTCTCGGCGCACCACAAACGAACTAAACGGCTTTTTGGAAGCCAGAAGGTGGGACGCGCGAAGCGCGTCCCACTGATTTCCCCCCCTTTTTCC
>Ga0209542_10006704_pt1 | contig 22299 bp, 19 predicted proteins | sample RifCSPhighO2_01_FD_184028 | JGI IMG/M metagenome (GOLD analysis project Ga0209542, IMG submission 184028) | Soil microbial communities from Rifle, Colorado - Rifle CSP2_plank highO2_0.1 (SPAdes) (version 2) | ecosystem: Environmental > Terrestrial > Deep subsurface > Rock core/Sediment ... | reverse complement strand
TGGTCGTGGCTCTGTCGTTGGCGGCATCGGGCGTGCCGATGACGCTGGAAGGGGCAGCGCAGGTGACGACGCTGGAAGGCGCAGCGCAGACCATCGCGCGTGGCCCCGCCGCAGCCTTTGTCGCGATCAAGCAGCTCGGCACCAATGGCGGCGGCTTTTTCGGCCCCAATTCGACGCACCCGTTCGAGAACCCGACGCTCTGGGCGAATTTCATCGAGATGTTCGCGATCATCATCATCCCGATGGCCTGCGTCTGGATGTTCGGCCGGATGATCGGACGCATCCGCCATGCCGGAGTCATCTTCGGCGTGATGGCGGCGCTGCTGCTGGTCAAGATCACGGCGGTCCTTGCGTTCGAGGCTACGCCGACCCAGGCTTTTGCCGACCTGCCGATCGAACAGACTGCGGGCAATCTCGAGGGCAAAGAACTGCGCCTCGGTGCCACCACCGGCCCGCTCTGGGCGGCCATCACCACCTCCACCAGCAACGGCTCGGTCGGCGCGATGCATGACAGCCTGAACCCGCTCGCGGGGCTGGTGCCGATGGCCGGCATGTGGCTGAACGAAACCTTTGGCGGCGTCGGCGTCGGCATGATCAACATGTTCCTCTACATCATCGTCGCGGTGTTCGTGGCGGGCATGATGGTCGGTCGCACGCCGGAATATCTCGGCCACCGGATCGAGGGGCGCGAGATGCGGCTGGCAGTGCTGGCGTTGATCAGCCACCCGGTGCTGATCCTGGGCGGCACCGCGCTGTTCGCGGCGACCAGCTGGGGTGTCGATACGCTCGCCAATAGCGGCGCGCACGGCTTCTCGGAGATCCTCTACGAGTTCAGCTCGTCGGCGGCCAATAATGGCTCGGGCTTCGAGGGACTCGGCGACAACACCGCGCCCTGGAACTGGGCGACGGGCATCGTGATGCTCATCGGCCGCTATCTGCCGATCCTCGTTCCGCTCGCTATCGTCGGATCGTTGATGGCCAAGCGGCGCAGCGCCGAGAGCGCGGGCACGCTGAGCGTGGAAGGCAACACCTTTGGTATCATGCTGCTGATCACCATCCTGATCTTCGGCGCGCTCACCTTCTTCCCCGCTGCGGCACTCGGACCGATCGCCGAACATGTCACGCTGATGCGTTGAAGCCAGGCCAGACAAGGAACACCATCATGAATCATATCCTCCCCTCGCTGCGGCTGTGGATCGCGACATTGCTGATCTGCGTCCTGGCCTATGGCGCGGTTGTCCTGGGCTTTGCCCAGACCGTCGCGCCCTTCCAGGCCAATGGATCGATCATCGTGCAGAATGGCAGGCCTATCGGCAGCCGGCTGATCGCGCAGAATTTCACGCAGGATCGCTATTTCTGGCCGCGTCCCTCGGCCGCCGATTACAACGGCATGGGGGCGATGGGCAGCAACCTGTCGCCCACCAGCGACAAGCTGAAGCAGCGCGCCGCCGAAACCGTGTCGCGATACGCCGCCGCGCAGGACGATCCGATCCCGGCCGATCTTGTCGCAGCATCCGGCGGCGGGCTTGACCCGCATATCTCGCTCGCCGGTGCGCGCTATCAGGCCGGACGTGTCGCCGCTGCACGCGGTCTGCCGGTACGCAGCGTCGAGGCCGCGATCGATCGCCTCGCCTTTGCCCCCGGTGGAGCGTTCGCCCCGGACCGGATCGTTAATGTGCTCGAGCTGAATATGGCACTCGACAAGCTGGGCCGCTAAGGCTGGAAGCGATGAACGAAGCCCTTCCCGAGCGCGATGCCGATCGCTTCCTGCGCATGGCCAGGGCTGAGCAGCAGGGCAAGCTCACCGTCTATCTCGGCGCGGCCCCCGGCGTCGGCAAGACCTATCGCATGTTGCAGGAGGCCGCCCGGCGCAAGGCCGAGGGCGAGGACGTGGTCATAGGGGTCGCGGAGACCCATGGCCGGGGCGAAACCCAGGCACTGCTCGCCCCGTTCGAGATCCTGCCCCGGCGTTCGGTCGAGCATCAGGGGCACAGGCTCGAGGAGTTCGATCTCGACGCTGCGCTGGCCCGGCGGCCCAGCCTGATCCTGGTGGACGAACTGGCGCACACCAACGCGCCGGGCAGCCGCCATCCCAAGCGCTGGCAGGATGTCGCCGAACTGCTCGCCGAGGGGATCGATGTCGCCTCCACGGTCAACATCCAGCATATCGAGAGCCTGAACGATCTGGTCGCGGGGTTCACGCATATCCGGGTGCGCGAGACCATTCCCGACAGCTTTCTGGAAGACGCCGAACTGATCGTCGTCGATCTGCCGCCCGAGGCGCTGATCGAGCGGCTGCGCGCGGGCAAGGTCTATCTGCCCGACACCGCGGGCCGCGCGCTCGCCAATTTCTTCACGCCCAACAAGCTCGCCGCGCTGCGCGAACTGGCGCTGCGCTTCGCCGCGCATAATGTGGACCGCCGGCTCAGCAGCCAGCTCGAACTGAGCGGCGAGCGGGCTGATTTCGTTTCCGGCGAGCGGCTGATGGTGGCGGTCAGCCCCGGCAGAGGCGGCGCGCGCGTGGTGCGCCAGGCCAAGCGCATGGCCGATCTGCTGCACGCGCCCTGGACTGCGGTCGTCGTGGAGAGCGCGAGCGCGCGCGGCGTCGCGGGCAGCCAGCGCGAGCAGCTCGCCGACAATCTGGCACTGGCATCCTCGCTCGGCGCGTCGCTGATGACCGTCGCGGCGCAGGATGTCGGCCAGGCACTGGTCGAACAGGCGCGCGAACTGCGCGCCAGCCAGATCGTCATAGGCAAGAGCCGGCGAAGCCGCTGGTTCGAATGGCGACACGGATCGGTGGCGCAGGATGTCATCCGCCATGCCCGGAACATACCGGTGCACGTCGTTCCGCTCGACGAGGCCGACGAAAAGCCGGTGCGGGCTTATGATCCCTATTCGCAGCGCGACAATGCCATCGCCTTTCTCGCCGTCGCCGCCGTCGTGGGCGTGCTGTATCTGCTTAAGCCGTGGATCGCCCCCGGCGCAATCGATCTGCTGCTGCTGTTTCCAGTGGTCATCACTTCGATGTTCCTGCGGATGCGGGCCGGGCTCTGGGCGGCGCTTTGGGCAGCGCTGGGCTATAATTTCTTCTTTATCGAACCGCTCTATACACTATCGATTCACAGCCCGGCGGATCTTGTCACCTTCATTGTGCTGGCGACGGTTGCAGGCGTGATCGGTGCGCTGGCGGGCAAGGTGCGCCGCCAGGCCGAAACCAGCGCCGGGGTCGCCCGGCTCAATGCCTCGCTCGCCCGCTTCGCCGGGCTGATGGGTGCTCTGTCCGACCGTGACGAGACCGCCAGGGTCGCCTGTCGGGAAATCGGCAATCTGCTCGATGTGCAGGCGATGATCGTGTCGCTGGAAGACGGCGCGGTCGTCGTGCGCGGCAATGAGGACTTTGCGCAACTCGAGATGGTCGATGAGACCGCCGCGCGCTGGGCGCTGGAGCATGGCCAGACGGCAGGCCGCGACACCGGAACGCTGGCATCGGCGGACTGGCAATTCCACCCGCTCAGGACCGCACTCGGCACCATGGGGGCTTTGGGCGTGGCGCGATCGAGCAACGAGCGGGTGATCCGGCCCGATGACGCGACCTTGCTTGCCTCACTGGTCGATCAGACGGCACTGGCGCACGAGCGGCTGGTGCTGGAAGCCGAAGCGCGGCAGGTCGATGGTCTGCGCGAGCGCGACCGGCTGCGCGGGGCGCTGCTCGGCAGCATCGCGCATGACCTGCGCACGCCGCTCACCGCCGTGATAGCCGCGACCGAAGCCATCCCGGCCGAGGGCGCCTATGCCGACGAGGTGCGCATCGCGCGCAGTGAGACGCGCCGGCTGCAACGCTTCCTCAACGACCTGCTCGAAGCCTCGCGGATAGAGGACGGATCGATCGAGCCGAAATGGGAAAGCGTGGACCTGACCGACATCATCCATGCCGTGCTGCGCGATCTGCGCCAGGACCGGCCGGGAAGCCGCGTGAAGGCCAGCATCGATGAGGACTGCCCGCTGGTGCAGAGCGATCCGCTGCTGCTGCGGCACGTGCTCATCAACCTGATCGACAATGCGCTCAAATTCTCGCCGCCTGACAGCCGCGTCGATGTCGAGCTGCTTCTCCACGGCAATGCCCTGATCTGCCGCGTGGCCGACCGCGGCCCCGGCCTGCCTGCCGACCAGCACGGCATGTTCGATCGCTTCCACCGGCTCGAGGGAAGCGACCGGGTCGGCGGTTCCGGCCTCGGCCTGTGGATTGCCAAGAACTTCATCGAGGCCGTAAGGGGCAGCATCGCCGCCGCGAACCGCGAGGGTGGCGGTGCGGTATTCGAGATTGCGCTGCCGCTGACAGGGGTGGCCAGGCTGGACCAAGGTGCCGATGCGTAACGACGTGCTGATCATCGATGACGAGCCGGCGATCCGGCGGCTGCTCACCGGTGCGCTCGACCGCATTGCCCTTTCGCATGTCGAAGCGGGCACAGCGGCCGAAGCGCTGCGCCTCGCGGCGGCCGAGCCGAGCCCGCTCGTCGCGTTGCTCGATCTTGGTTTGCCCGACCGCGATGGCTTGGAGATCGTCCCGCAGCTGGCGGCGCTCGGCATCGCGGTGATCGTGCTGACTGCAAGAGACGCTACTGACGAAAAGGTCGCCGCGCTCGATCTCGGTGCGGACGATTTCGTGACCAAGCCATTCGACAGCGAGGAACTGCTCGCCCGCATCCGCTCGGCGCTCCGGCGCAAGGCCGGCCCACAGGCGGACAGCGCGAAGCGCCAGTTCCTCGAAGGCAGCATCGACCGCGACACGCACCGCGTGACCATTCGCGGCGCGCAGGTCGATCTGACGCCGCGGGAATTCAACCTGCTCTGGGCGCTGTCCGACCGGCCAGGCCGGGTCATCACGCATGACCGGCTGCTCGAGGAAGTCTGGGGTCCGGCGCACCGCCACGATCTCGATTATCTGCGGGTTGCCGTCCGGGCGCTGCGTCGCAAGATCGAACAGGACCCGACCCACCCCAGGCTGATCGTCAACGAGCCGGGCATCGGCTATCGCATCTCGGTGACCTGACGACTGCGCGGAGCGCGTTGGCCAACTGATGGGTGCCGCGCAGAGCACTACCGTGTCCATGGGAAAGAGTGCGCCCGATCAGGCCGGGGTGCCATTTTCCGCTATCATTCAACGGAGTTCTCGCAGTTGTCCGAGATCCGTGGATGTCTTGCTGGCGACGAACCGGACAGCAAACAGGTCCTGCGCTAACGACGGAAACTGTCCCCAAGGAGCTTGTAATGTTTCGGAGAGGAGCGCTGGTGCGCCTACGGGACCCCAACATTGCTTTAATTTATTGTTTTTTGTCATAAACTATCTCCAATATCCGATTTTGCTCCCAAATTTGCCCCCATAATTTTAGCAAGCATGTGATCTCATTAGTGTTCTAGTCAAAAATTGTGACTATTCCCGGACGCTGTTAACGATTTTTTTGTCCAATTGGTCTCGCTGAATGAACCGATCGGACTGGTATTTCGTCCTTCCTCAACCCCAAAATGGGGCCACCGATTTTTGCCCTGTCGACGTTAATTTCTCAAATTATATGACTACCGAATAACCAAAATCTGCCAGGTGGCTTCCGGGGTGGTCGAGCAGGCCGCAAGCGTAACGACGCCGGCAGCGGCGAGCACAAGTTTGATGGAGCGTCTCATGGCTTCATTTCCTTGAGGATGCGCCCGGCTTCGCGCGGCTCGGAGCGGAGATATTGCGGTGGTGCCTTGGCCGATGCCCCCAGCGCGGCGGCGGCGTGCCACGGCCAGCGGGGGTCCCACAGCACCGTGCGCGCAATCGCGATCATGTCGGCCTCGCCGCGCGCGATGATCTGTTCGGCCTGATGCGGATCGGTGATGAGGCCCACGGCGATAACCGGCATGTTCACAGTATCCTTGACCGTGCGGGCCAGCGGTACCTGGTAGCCCGGGCCCACTGGAATGTCCTGCCGCGGATCGAGCCCGCCGCTTGACACGTGAATCGCGGCACAGCCGCGGGCTTCGAGTTCACGGGCGAAGACTGCGGTTTCCTGAGGCGTCCAGCCGCCCTCGACCCAATCGGTGCCGGACACGCGCACAGTGACGGGCTTGTCGGCGGGAAATGCTGCACGCACCGCGTCGAACACCTCGAGCGGTACGCGCATCCGATTTTCGAGACTGCCGCCATATTCATCCGTGCGCGCGTTCGACAACGGCGAAAGGAATTCGTGGAGCAAATAGCCATGCGCGGCGTGGATCTGGATCCCATCGAGTCCCAACCGGTCCGCCCGCTGCGCCGCGTCCACAAAGGCAGCGATGATGCGGTCCATGCCCTGGCGATCGAGCGCTACGGGCGGATGATCGCTCTGCTTGAAAGCAAGCGCGCTTGGCGCAACCGTTTGCCAGCCATTGGCATCAGTGGGTGGAATCTGCGCGCCGCCATTCCAGGGTTTGGCGCAGCTTGCCTTGCGGCCTGCATGGGCAAGCTGGATGACGAGCGGGATGTCCGACCAGCGGCGCACGCTTTGCAGCACGCGCCGCATCGCGTCCTCCGTGCGGTCGTCGTACAGACCGACATCGCCATAGGTAATGCGGCCTTCCGGGCTGACCGCGGTGGCTTCAATGGTCAGCGCGGCTGCGCCCGACATCGCCAGATGGCCCAGATGCATCTGGTGCCAGTCGTTCATCGCGCCATCTTCGGCCGAATACTGGCACATCGGAGCGATCACGATGCGGTTGGCGAGTTGCAGCCCGCCAATCTCGATCGGTTCGAACAATTGCGCCATTACCACCCTCCCGTATTGGGCATCGAGGCCCAGGGCTCGGCGGGGGCCTTGTGCTCACCTTTTTGAAGCAGCTCGATCGAGATGCCGTCTGGCGAGCGCACGAAAGCCATGTGCCCGTCGCGAGGTGGCCGGTTGATCGTCACGCCGCCGGCTTGCAGCCGGGCACAGGTTTCGTAGATGTCGTCGACGCGGTAGGCGAGGTGACCGAAATTGCGGCCTCCGATATAGACCTCGGGCGTGCTGCCATCCTCGGGCGGCCAGTTGTAGGTCAGCTCAACCTCGACTGTGCCGCGCTCGCCCTCGCCGCGATGGTCCTCATCGGCAGCCAGGAAAATGAGGGTGTAGCGCCCGCGTTCGCTCTCCATGCGCCGGGTTTCCGTAAGGCCCAGCAATTCGAAGAAGCACAGCGTGGCTTCGGGATCGCTGACCCGCAGCATGGTGTGAAGATAGTGCATGATCAGTCTGCCTTTTCCTTGAGAGCTTCCATCACCAGCTGCGCCGTGCGGGTGGCCGAGGCGGGGTTCTGCCCCGTCACCATATTGCCATCGCGCAGGGCAAAGGGCTGAAAATCGGGGCCCGCCTCGTGCTTCGCGCCCAGTTCCTTCATCCGCGTTTCCAGCAGGAAGGGCACGGCATCGTCGAGCCCGACCGCGCGTTCCTCGCTGTCAGTGAAAGCGGCAACGCGGCGTCCTGCGACCAGCGGTGTGCCGTCGGGCTTCTTCGCGGAGACCAGTCCCGCCGGGCCATGGCAGACCGCAGCAACGATCTTGCCCTCGCGGTCGAACCGCTCGACCAGCCGCGCAAGTTCCTCGCTTACCGGATAGTCGAACATCGTGCCGTGGCCGCCCGGCAGGAACACCGCGTCATACCCGTCGGGATCGATGCTGGTGAACGCCGGCGTGCTTGCAATCTCGGCCTTCAGCGCCTCGTCCTTGAGATAGCGTTCGACAGAAGCATCGTTCTCGCCATCGGCATTGACGCTGCGCTGATCGACCGGGATCGCGCCGCCCCTGATCGAGGCAAGCGTGACCTCGGCCCCGGAGTCGCGAAAGGCGTAATAGGGGGTGGTGAGTTCTTCGAGCCACACGCCGGTCGGTTCGGTGCCGGGGATCATGCGGTCTGCCGAGGTGGCAATCATCAGAATGCGGGTCATTGCTTTGGGTCCTTTGTCATGGAGATGGATCGAGCGACCATGTGCGGTCGATAGCGGCGATGCCGCCGCCGCCATGGCGAGCGAGCTCATGCCTGTCAGAAAAGTGCGTCGGTCTTGCATGGGTTGGCTCCTTCGATGGACGACCCAGATAGGCCGAAGGTTTCATCAGGAAATCCAAGAGGAATAGCGGTCAGGCATAAATTGTTTTATGGAACGGGAATGTCTCTCCAGCAGCTGCGCACCTTTGTCGAAGTTTACCGACGCCGTTCGCTGAGCGATGCGGCACGCGCGCTCGGCCTCACCCAGCCCGCCGCCTCTCAGCATATCGCCTCGCTGGAAGCGCAGCTTGGCCACCCGCTATTCGACCGGCATTCGCGCGGCGTGCGGCCCACGGCCATCGCCGACGATCTCGCGCTCTCCATCGGCGGCAGTCTCGATACAGCCGAAGCCGCGCTCGCGGCTGCACGCGCCCGCTCGATCAGAATCTCGGGGACCGTCCACATCGCCGCACCATCCGATATGCTGGGCGAAATGATCACGCCGAGGCTAGGCCCCCTGATTGCGGCGGGGCTCGATCTGCGGTTGCATATCGGCGGGCGTGATGCGCTTTACGCCATGCTGCTTGATGACAGGGTGCACCTCGGGTTCACAGCCTCACAGCCGGATGACGCGCGGCTCGCCTATCAGAAAGTCGGCACTGAAGATCTGCGGGCAGTGGCGGCACCCTCGGTGGCCGAGCAGATCGGGCGAAGTCCTCTGGCACATGCTCTCAATACCGTGCCGCATCTCGCCTACGATCTTGACCGGCCGCTGGTGAGGAACTGGCTCGAAGCGAACAGCATCGAAGTGTCGCGCCCCCCTGCGCTGACCGCGCCCGATCTTCGAGTCTTGCGATCCGCCTTGTGCGCGGGATTGGGGTGGACGGTGCTGCCGAGCTATCTCACGGATGCCCAGCGCGCTGCTTGCGTCCTTGTCGAAATCGCGGCGCCGGTGAACGTGCCGACCAACGCATTCTATCTCGTCTGGGCCAAATCGTCCCTGCGCCACCCGCGCGTCGCCTTTGCACGCGATGCGTTGATCACCGCCTTAGCCGACAAACCTTAGGTTCCGCCAACCCATTGCTGAACCCCAGTTTCTGGCTCGTGGGGTAACCTGAGCGCTCAAGATGATGAGCACGCGCCGGCAACTACGGGCAAATCGCCCGCGCCTAAGCATGTCTGTGCAGTTGATCAAGGATTGGGAGGAAGCGACTTTGATGCCCCCTAACCGACCAGGCCTTTACCAAGTCAAAGGGGGCCCGCCGATGCGATGCTCTCGGGCCTAGGACACTGGATGCTTTTCGCGGAATCGCAGGCCACAACTGCCCCTCTCCACAGTTCATTGGCACGCTGGATTTGCGCAGTCCGAGGAGCTGATCAGGCGTTGAAGGCCCGGCGACCGGCAGCTTTTGCCTGCATCTGATATTCGGCCTCGCCATCACGAGCTCCGGCGCGGGTTTGGCCTCGGCCAATGCGTTGGAACGTATGCAGTCATGACCGCCTAAATCAGCCTCAGCCCTGCAGCAGCATTCTGCAACTTGTATGTTCTCGACCCGGGCGCGCTGGTCAGTGCGGCAAGCTACTCCGCATCGACGGCGAGCAGATGCCGCACAGTTTTTTCCAAGTTCGCGGGTGAATGCGTAGCTTTTGAAGACCTTGCCACATAGCGATTGACACATTTTTGGAAGTTATTACTTTCTTTTTTAACTGCCCGGATTCGTCGATTGGAGCCTCAACACCATGCTGCCTGCCTTCCATCCCGATCGCCCGCCTCGACGAATGCGTCCATTTCAGGCGCTGCATCACTTCCGAGCCCTGGCCCGCAATGCTGATGATACCGCGCAAGTGTTTCTGATGGGCGAGTGTCTTCCCAACCGCAGCACGAGACGCATCGGCATGGACTTCTGCCTCAGCAGTCTGGGACAGGATCTGATGGTCAGTGAACCCGCGCTCGCTCCGCTGCTCGACGACCATGAGCGCCTGCTGGCTTTCGGTCCGGACAGCGTCGCCCACGCGTATGTCGCCTTCATGCGGACCGAGGGGCTGACCGCAGCTGGACTGGTCGCTGCGAGCCGGTTTCCGGGTCAGGTCGAATATGCAGACCAGATGCAATGGTTCGTCAACCGCCTGCGAGACACGCATGATCTCGCTCATGTCCTGACCGGCTATGGCCGCGATCCTCTGGGCGAGCAATGCGTACTCGGCTTCACCAGCGGGCAGTACCGCGACTGGACCGAGACGATCATTGCTTGGGCGGGCACCGCCGAATTCGCGTTGAGGGTGCCTGGCCGCGCGCCCTTCATCGGTGCGGTGGCCGAGGCTCGGCGCAACGGGCGCGCGGCGCAGGCGATTTTCCGCCAAAACATCAGTGCCCTGCTCGCTGAACCGCTGGCAGCGGCGCGGCGGCGAATGGGGATCGGTGAGCCTAGTGTCTATAGGCGTGCACACGCGCGCCTGCGGGAACAGGGAATCGATCCCTACCGCATCGGCGGCCCGGCTCGTCCGGTTACGGCACCGATCTAGCTCTCGGCGGGCTCGGCGATGTGGGGAGCCACGAGGCTGTGAATCATGCCTTTGAGCTCGGCAATCAGGAGCGCCGCCTCCTCAGGCTCGGCCTTGAGCGCCAAATCGATCACCCGACCAGATGTCTCGATGATAATCCGGCAGATCACGCCGCGCCGCATCGCATCGAGTTCAACCCCGAGATCCACCAGGGCGGCCGCAAGATTCGTCTCGAGGGCCAGAATATGACGCGCGTCGACCGATTGAAGCTGTGGAGAGACCTGGCAGGCGGCGCGGAGCAATGCATAAACCGGGCTTCGCCGCGCAGCAAAATAGAAGCTGTCGACCATCCGGTCGCTGATACGTCGCCAGTCAGTACCTGCCCGAAGCGCGCGGAAGCTCCCGATCCACTGCCTCTCGCGCTCGCAGGAACGTTCTACCAGTTCAGTGAGCACAGCCCATTTGTTGGGAAAATAGCGATAGACCGCGCGCGGCCCCACTCCCGAACGGTCGGCCAGCAGATTCGTGTTGAAGCCGTTCACGCCAAACTCGACCAACAACGCTTCTGCCTGATCAAGCAGGCGCTGCATCGTCTCGCGGCTGCGCGCCTGTTTCGGACGGGCGCGCAGGACGGTGTCGGAACCTTTCATGCCTATGCTTAACATCGTGCGGCGATCAGGCGCAACTTCCGTCTGGTTCTGGTCGCTGCGGAATCACTGGGAGAGGCATGGCTTTGAGCGAACCAGCGGCTGCTGTTCGATACCGCGTTGCTAGCTTTCTAAGTCCTTGATCACGCAAAGCCAAAAAAGCACAACCCTCTACAGGCAAAAAGAAAAAGAGGCAGATCGGACCGGATTACATGTCAGAATAGCCTCGCGCCCACAGGAACATTACCATCGGGTGCGAACAGTACCACCGCGCCGTTCTCGTCCGGAAAGCCGACTGTCAGGACTTCTGACAGGAACTTGCCAATCTGGCGCGGCGGAAAGTTGACGACTGCAGCGATCAGGCGGCCGGTCAATGTCTCCGGGGTGTAATGCTCCGTAATCTGAGCGGATGACCGCTTAACGCCGATCGTGGGACCGAAATCGATCTGCAGCTTCAGGGCAGGCTTGCGCGCTTCGGGAAAGGGGCGCGCTTCGATGATCCGGCCCACTCGAATATCGACTTTCAGAAAGTCCTCAAATGCGATTGGTGCGGCGGCAGGTGCTAGGGGATCATGAACAAAATGCATGCCCCCGATTTAGCACCTTTCGCAACGCTGGGTCCATTCGCTGATGCAGATTGCGGACTTGAAGACGTGACATCAAATTTACGAATTTTTCCATGCCTGAACCGGGAAATTTCCATGCGCGAACCGCCGCTAGGAAAGCTCTGAATTTGGGGCTTGGGTGGCGCGGTGCAGGAGATAGTGGACCAGCCCCGGTTTCTCAACGGACGCCAGGAGTAGCAGCTGTTCAAGCTTCTCTGCCTGAATGGCATCGCGCATCAACGGTTCAAAGCCATTGGAGATGCCGACGCTCTGGGCTGCAAACTCAATCGGAGGCAGTGGGCCAGTTTCATGGACCGAGCCGGAGACCTTGAAGGCGACGTCGTTCCCTTCGTTGGTCAAATCCTATGCTTAGACGCCACCGTAACTCAACTGGCGAAAGCCCATGCAATTGTGGGTCTTAAGATCGGTCAGCGCCCTAGGCTATCCACACAGTCGGAGATATTTTGGCGAGACAACTATAATAGCCTTGAACGGCGGCGTTAGCCAGATGGCACCTATGTGCGTGCAATCGCCTCGCCCACGCCTAGGCACTTTTGGCAGAATTGCAGGTTCGAGAAGCGGTTGGGCTCAACACCGCCTTTGGAGAAATAGGCGCTTGATCATGAGCGCTGGGTGTGGCGCTATTGGACCCGAGACCACAAAGCACATACCATGCCCCCTTGTATCCGGGCGCGCATGAGGAATCGAAAGCGGCATGCGCTGCAAGCATCCTCACGCTCCCTGCCCTTTTCCCGCAAAATCGGTTTCGTGGTGGCAAGATGGGGAACGCAGGCCTTTCCCAACTGGGCGACGATAGTCCGGCCGTCCTCGCGGCTCGACGAGAGGGTTTCAGCATTCCCTGAAGCCAGCGTCCAGGGGAGTAGCCGGATTGTCAGCCATCACGGACCAAGGCACTCGCTCGCCAAGACCGGGAAGCTGGTGCATTGCAAAAGCAGCCAGACCAGGCGGCCAACACGGCCTGGTGCATTTCGCCTCAACGCTGATTTTGCTTTCGACGCTGCTGTTACCAGCATGCAGCAGCGAGCCACCTCCTCCCCCGCCACCGCCATCTGCAACCGTGGCCACGGCCCTCCAGCGCGTCGTCGTTGACTGGGACGAGTATATCGGTCGGTTCGTGGCCGAAGAGGATGTGCAACTCATTCCCCGGGTTTCCGGCCCGATCACCCGCATCGCATTTCAGGACGGCCGCCGTGTGAACCGGGGCGACCTCCTGTTCGTTGTGGATCAGCGCCCGTTTCGCGCAGCCCTGTCGGAGGCCGAAGCGAGTGTCGCGAGTGCCCGCGCAACGCTTGTCAATGCAACGCTGCAGGCAAACAGGGCAACTGCACTGGTCGACAGCGATGCGATCAGCCGTGAAGAGAGTGACACGATCACTGCCGCTCTGCGGACCGCCCGGGCGGGGCTGGCCGCAGCTCAGGCACGCCAGCGAACGGCAAGCCTGGATCTGTCATTCACGGAGGTTCGGGCCCCGATTTCGGGGCTTGTCTCCAGCCGCAGGGTCGATGTCGGTGATTTCGTGACAGCCGGTCAGACCGAGTTGACCCGCATTGTTCGGCTTGACCCCATCCGCTTCAGCTTTGACGGCGCGGAAGCGTTTTACCTCAAGTACATGCGCCAGGACGCACAGGGCCAGCGGCGGAGCTCGCGCTTCGCGCCCAATCCCGTGGAAATCCAGCTGGCCGATGAAAACCGCTATGGCTGGCGCGGCAGCATGCGGTTCATCGACAACGGCATCAACCCCAATACCGGCACGATCCAGGCTTATGCCGTGGTCGCCAATCCGGACGGATTCCTGGTGCCCGGCATGTTCGGTCGGGCGAGGCTTCTTGGTTCTGGCAGCTACAAGGCAATGCTGGTGCCTGACGAAGCCATATTGACCGATCAGACAAGAAAGCTCGTCTATGTTCTCAATGGCAAGAACGAAGTCGTGCCGCGCCCTGTCGTGACCGGCCCCATGGTCGAAGGCCTGCGCGTCATTCGCGAGGGGCTGGCGCCGACAGAGAAACTGGTGATTGACGGACTGGCGCGGCTGCAGCCCGGCACACTCATCAGCCCCAGACAAGGCAGGATTCGTCCTCGCGCGAAGAACGACGCGCCGATTGCCCAGCCCCTCGCGGCGCCTGCGCCAGCGCAAGCAACGGCGCGCTGAACGATGCGGCTGGCCCATTTCTGCATAGACCGCCCCATATTCGCTGCGGTCCTCTCGATCTTCATCACCATTTTCGGCGTCATTGCCTATCCTACCCTGCCGGTAGCCCAGTATCCCCAGATCGCGCCCCCCACTGTTGTCGTGTCGGCCAGCTTCCCGGGCGCCTCTGCCGAAACAATTGCCGATGTTGTCGCAGCACCGCTTGAGGAGGCAATAAACGGCGTAGAGGACATGCTTTATATCTCCTCCTCCTCGACGGGGGACGGCAACCTGGCGATCACCATCACCTTCCAGCAGGGGACCGATGTCGATCAGGCCCAGGTTCTGGTTCAGAACCGGGTCAGTTCCGCCGAGCCGCGCCTGCCAGAAGAAGTGCGCCAGATCGGTGTGACCGTGCGCAAGAACTCTCCCGACCTGCTACTTGTTGCCAATTTCTTCTCCCCTGATGGTTCATTGCCGCAGCCTTACATCTCCAACTATGCCACACTGCAGTTGATCGACCGGATTTCGCGCATCGAAGGCGTAGGCTCGGCACGGCTGATCGGCGGCCGGGACTATAACATGCGCGTCTGGATCGATCCCGAGCTGGCCGCCAGCCGGAGCCTGACCGTCGATGAGGTCGTTGCCGCTATTCGAGCCCAAAATGCCCAGGTTTCTGCAGGGTCGATCGGCCAGGCGCCTTTCAACAGCGCAGGCACGGCATTCCAGCTGGGCATCCAGACGCAGGGCCGGCTTTCGACACCGGAAGAGTTCGGCAACATCATCGTGAAGCGCGAAGGTTTAGCACTGACCCGGCTGAGCGACATCGCAAGGGTCGAGCTGGGCGCGCAGGACTACAGCATCAATGCGTTTTCAAATGGGAGGCCGACCGTGGCGCTGGCCATTTCGCAGCTTCCGGGGTCGAATGCGCTGAGTGTGGCCGAGGCTGTCAAGACCGAACTCGCAAGGGCGGCCGGCGATTTTCCTCCGGGGATGGACTATTCCATTCCCTATAATCCGACCAGCTATGTCGAAGCGTCGATCGCCGCCGTAGAGGACACGCTGATCGAGGCCATCGTCCTGGTGGCGCTGGTGGTACTGCTTTTTCTGCAAAGCTGGCGCGCGGCGATCATCCCCATCGTCGCCATCCCTATCGCACTTGCAGGGGCGCTTGCCGCACTGGCGGGGCTGGGCCTTTCCCTCAACAGCCTGTCGCTGTTCGGGCTTGTCCTGGCAATCGGCATTGTGGTCGATGACGCGATTGTCGTCGTCGAGAATGTCGAACGGCTGATGGAAGAAAAGCATCTCTCGCCGCTAGCAGCCGCCCATGCGACAATGGACGAAGTATCGGGTGCACTCGTCGCCATTGCACTCGTCCTCTGCGGCGTGTTCATCCCCACAGCCTTCATCCCTGGCATTTCCGGCCAGTTCTATCAGCAGTTCGCAATGACGATTGCCAGCGCGACGGCTGTCTCGGCCTTTGTATCGCTGACCCTGTCACCTGCACTTGCAGCGCTGCTGTTGCGATCACGCGAGCATGGCCATGCCCCGCCGGCCGCCGGCTGGCGCGGCTGGCCCGCTCAATTCGCCAAAGGGTTCAACACAGGCTTCGCGCGTCTGTCGGATCGCTACGGCAGACTGACAGCCAGAACGCTGCGCAGCCTGACCTTCATGGGGATAGCCTATCTGTGCCTGCTGCTTGCCACGGGCTGGCGCTTTGCCGAAACGCCATCCGGCTTCATTCCTGCCCAGGACCAGGGCTATGTCATCGGCGTGGTCCAGATGCCGCCGGGCGCATCGCTGCAACGCACGACCAGCGTGGTCGAACAGGCTCAGGCCATTGCTCTTCGCAATCCGTCGGTCAGCAACACCGTAGCCTTTGCCGGGTTTGACGGAGCGACCTTCACGAACGCGCCCAATGCGGCTGCAATCTTCATCACCCTGAAGGAGGCGGGCACGCGGCCCCATGCCGACATTGTTGCCAATGAACTGCGCGGTGCACTGGTTGGCATTACCGCTGCGAACCTGCTGATCATTCCACCGCCTCCCGTGTCCGGATTGGGCACCGGCGGCGGGTTCAAGATGGTTATCGAGGATAGGGGCGGCGCCGGTCTAAAGGCTCTGGAGGGTGCAGCCTTCGCGATGATGGGCGCGGCCAATCAGGCCGAAGGCATCATGGGGGCATTCACGACATTCAACACGCGGACACCGCAGCTGCTCGCCGATATTGACCGCGCCAGGGCAGAGCAACTGGGGGTGCCAGTTGAGAATATCTTCTCTACTCTGGGCACCTATCTTGGTTCACGCTACATCAACGATTTCAACTATCTGGGCCGAACCTTCAGGGTCACGGCCCAGGCCGATGCCCCCTATCGTGACGACCTTTCCGACATAGGCCGGTTGCGGACCCGATCAGCGACCGGGGACATGGTCCCGCTCGATGCCGTGATGAACCTGCGCGACGACTCCGGCGCCTATCGCGTAGTCCGATACAATCTCTATCGTGCCGCAGAATTGCAGGGTGACACGATGCCAGGATACTCGACAGGCCAGTCGCTCGACACCATGGAAAGGCTTGCGGCCAGAATCCTGCCTCAGGGTTTCGATTACGAATGGACAGAACTGGCCTATCAGCAACGCGCCGCCAGCAATACCGGATCGCTGATTTTTGCGCTGGGTGTCCTGTTCGTGTTCCTGTTGCTTGCCGCGCAGTATGAAAGCCTAGCGCTGCCCCTGGCCGTGATCCTGATCGTGCCGATGTGTCTGCTGGCCGCCATTGTCGGCGTGAACATCATGGGCCGGGACAACAACATCCTGACCCAGATCGGTCTGGTGGTGCTGATCGGCCTGGCGGCGAAAAATGCCATTCTGATCGTCGAATTTGCGAAGCTGAACGAGGAAAATGGCATGGCACCGAAAGCGGCCGCGCAACACGCGGCAGCACAGCGGTTACGCCCGATCCTCATGACATCGATGGCCTTCATCCTGGGCGTGCTTCCATTGGTCATTTCCACCGGACCAGGCGCCGAAATGCGCCAGGCTCTTGGCATTGCGGTGTTCTTCGGTATGATCGGCGTCACCGTGTTCGGACTGATGTTCACGCCCTCCTTCTATGTGCTGGTAAGGATGCTCGAACAACGGCTTGCGACCCTGCGCGGATCGCGAACAGCACCTCCTTCCGAGACGAGGACGGGAACCGCCACCCCTGCCGGAGAAGGATGATGCAGTCCGGACGTCTTGCGCTCGCTGTGCTCCTGTCCGCAAGCCTATCGGCCTGCGTCGTCGGCCCCGACTTCAGCCGCCCTCTCGTCCCGCAGGCCGCAAAGCAGGAATTTGGCGAGGCGGGCACTCCCGAGTTTGCCAAAGCCTCTCTGCCCGATCAATGGTGGCGACTGTTCGAGGACCCCGTTCTCGATGGGCTGATTGTGCGGGCGCTGCAGCACAATACCGATGTTCGCCAAGCCAGTGCCAATTTGCGGCGCGCCCGTGCGCTGGTCCGCGAAGCGCGAGCTGGGCAGTTTCCGGCCCTGACGGCCCGTGGCGCTGCAAACACCAACCGGGTAGGCACCGGGGCCAATGCCGGACTGGGCTTTGCACCGGCACAACCGCCGGAATTCGAGCTTTACGAGCTTGCATCGGACGCCGCCTATGAACTGGACCTTTTCGGCGGCGTCCGTCGATCCGTCGAGGCTTCAAGGGCCGATGCGCTGGCGGCAGCGGCGGAACTGGACTCTGTTCGGGTCAGCGTAGCGGCAGAGGTTGCCCGAAACTATGCCCTGGCCTGCTCCAATCGCCTGCAGCTCAATGTCGCGCGCGACGCCGTGTCCAATCAGGAAAGGACACTCGCGCTGGTGCGGCGGCTTCACACCCTGGGCCGAGTAGCGGCCCGCGATATCCATGCCGCAGAAGGACTTTTGGCCCAGGCTGAAGCTGCGCTTCCGGCGCTGGATGCCGAGAACCGAGCAGCAATCCATGCACTGCGGACTCTGATCGGGGGAGAACCAGGCGAGGATCTAGCCGAGGTCGGGAAATGCGAGGTTCCGCCGGAGCCAAGATCGGCGATCCCGGTGGGCGATGGCGCCGGCCTGATCGCGCGACGCCCAGATGTGCGGGCTGCCGAAGCACGTCTAGCATCAGATACCGCCCGGATCGGTGTTGCAACCGCAGCCCTCTACCCCTCGATCCGCCTAGCGGGGTCCCTGGCCACAAGCGGAATCGATCCCAATGATCTTGGACGTTCTGCCAATATCGGCTTTTCGCTTGGCCCCCTGATATCATGGTCGATTCCGGTCGACGGCGCTGCCCGTGCACGGGTGACGGCAGCATCGGCGCAGGCAGATGCTCGCCTTGCCGCATTCGATGGTGCGGTCCTCACTGCGCTCCAGGAAACAGAACAGGCCCTCGCGCGGCTGAAGGCAACGACCGAGCGGAGCCTGACGCTGGCCGAGGCAGAGAGAGCCGCAGCGCAGTCCGCGTACCTCACCCGCATTCGGTTCAGCAGCGGCAAGGACAATGCGCTCCAGCTGCTGGGAGCGGAAGCAGATCTTCTGCAGGCCAGACAGGCGCTGGCGCTGGCGAAAGCGGCCAAGGCCGAGGCATCTGTCGGGGTCTTTCGCGCGCTGGGTGGCGGATGGGAGCAAGCGCCGCAGGTGGTCGAAATCGACGCACGCAGCAAGCACCCGTCCCAGTGAGCATCGACGCCTTGCGGTGGCAAAGGTGCAACAGAACCTCGACGCAAGATTTGGGCGCAAGATCGAAGCGTTACCGGCAGGATCGGCAACGCGGGAACAGAGGATTTCCGGCATCACAAACTGAGCTGTTTCCAAGCCAGGAAAGACGATCATGACACACCCCTTCCGCCCGAATAGTTCCGCCCTCCTGCTGATCGATCACCAGGTCGGCACGATGCAGCTGGTGAAGAACTTGCCGCTGGAGCAGGTTCGGACGATGACGCTTGCGCTCGCCCGCGCCGCAAAGATCCTGCAAATGCCGGTCATTCTGACCTCAAGTCAGGAAGAACGTATCCAGGGTCCGCTGATGCCAGAGCTGGCCGAAATCCTGCCGGATGCTTTCGAAGCACGTGTCAGGCGCGCAGGCATTGTCAACGCTTGGACGGATGCACAATTCGTGGCTGCGGTTGAGGCAACAGGACGCAAGGACCTGATCATGGCCGGTATCACCACCGATGTCTGCCTCGTCTTCCCGTCCATCAGCGCGGTCGAACAAGGTTATCGCGTGCAGGCCGTGATGGATGCATCGGGTTCTCCGTTCGAGCTGAGCGAGGACATGTCGCGGCGACGCATGCAGGATGCCGGCGTGGTGCTGACGGCGACCAACACAATGATTGCCGAACTGGCACAGGATTGGTCATCGACGGAAGGGTCCCAACTGATCGAACTGCTTTTCACGTCCGTACTTCCTCCGGTCAGCCATGCGGGATAGTCTCGACTATCCCGGTGCCTGGGCCCGGGGCAGTGCCAGTTCCAGCGATGACAAGCCTGAGCCGATTTCTCGCGTCGTGCGCCCATTGTTCACCAGTCGCGGGCCGGGCTTCAGGGTGCAGCATCTCGACGGAGCCGTTCTGGGCACGTCAATCGATCCCTGGCTGGCCATCGACCGGTTCTGGATGAGTCGGCCGACTTTCCCGCCCCATCCCCACGCCGGCTTTTCCGCGATCACCTATGTGATGCCGGAATCTGCTGGCGTTATGCGCAACCGGGACAGCGCTGGCGGCAGACACAAGATCACGCCCGGTGGATTGCACTGGACTTCCGCAGGGTCAGGCATTCTCCATGAGGAAATCCCCGCAACCGACCAGCCAGTCGAGGGACTTCAGATCTTTCTGAACCACCCCATGCAGCGCAAACACGACAAGCCTGTGGTGCATCATCTGGAACCCGGTGACATCCCGATCATTTGCGGTTCCGATGGCAGCTGGATCCGAGTGCTGGCAGGTGGCTTTCGGGACCGGATCAGCCCCATCGCAACCACCAGCCCGGTAACCTTGCTGGACATATGGCTTGCCCCCTTTGCCCGGTTCGACTGGTATAGCCATGATCAGCCGGCCAATCTGGCTGTCGTGCATCAGGGTGAGCTCATGGCCGCCACAGCAACGGCCGATGCGGGCGAAGTTGTGCTGCCCAATGGTGATGGCTCGCTCTATCTGGCAGCAACGGGCAATGGCGCTCGGCTGGTGCTCTTTTGCGGTACGCCGATCAGGGAACCAGTCCATTGGGTTGGTCCGCTCTGCATGGCCAGCGAGGAAGACGCCTATCGCGCACTGGTGCGATACAGGACGGGCCTGATGGGCTCGCTGCAGCCTTATCGCAGAGGACTGTGCGCCAAATGAAGCCAGCAGGCGCGCTCGTGCGTAGCTGGCACCGGCCATCGATTTCGCGATGCCTTTACAAGCAGAGCGGCCATGCCTGATCAATATCTGAGGGAGTTGCATTCATGATAATAGTTGCCGGAGCGACCGGGGATTTGGGTGGGCGTATCGTTCGGGAACTTGCTGGCCTCGGCGCACCGGTTGCTGCCCTGGTGCGCACAGAATCTTCGGCAAGGCATCTCGAGGGCATGGCCTCGCAAGTGAGATACGCCGACTTCGATGACGTAGATTCGATCGCGCGCGCGCTGAAAGGGGTTCATTGCGTGGTATCCGCGCTCAGCGGCCTGGAACCGGTCATTCTCGGCGCGCAGGGTCGCTTGCTCGATGCGGCGGTGAAGGCGGGCGTACCCCGCTTCATTCCATCGGATTATGCCATCGACTTCCGGCAGGTGCCACAGGGCAGCAACCGAAATCTTAATCTTCGCAGCGCCTTCCTGCAGCGCGCGGAAAGTTCCGGTCTGCGTCTGACATCCGTGCTGAACGGCGCCTTCATGGACATGCTGACAGGCACGATCCCGATCGTCCAGCACAGCATTCGCCGCGTAATCTATTGGGGCAGTGCCGACCAGCCAATGGACTTCACGACCATTGCCGACACGGCCCGGTTCACGGCACATGCGGCGATGGACCCCGATACGCCCCGCTGGCTGCGGATTTCCGGAGCGCGTGTCACCGTGCGCGACATCGCTGCGGCGACCAGCCGGGTGCGCGGCCGATCTTACGGCATACTTCCCGTCGGAACTTTGGGAACCCTAGGCCTTACCATTCGGCTGGCCAGGCTGTTTGCGCCAGGCACGCCCGACGATCTCTATCCTGCCTGGCAGGGGATGCAGTATCTCAGGAACCTGCTTGCCGGCGAAGGGCTTCTCGCCACGCCGCTCGACAATGAACGATATCCGTCCATGACATGGACGAGCTTGGAGGCAGTTTTGCGGCAGGACACCCGATAAAGTGGGGCAGCCCATTCAAAAGCGAAGGGATGCGGACACAACTAGAAACTCGATGGATCGGCCACCCAGCTGTCGCAGTGTTTGCCCGGGCCTGAAGCTGACGGCCTGGCCATATAGCCGCAGATGCCGATTCACGGACCAGTCGGCGGTCAGCACCTTCTGATCGCCGATATAGCGGCTTCCCTGCCCTGAAGATCCCTGAACAACCGCAAGGGGGGCGGTGTAGATCGCGTCGGCGAGCCGATGGCGCCACAGGAAATCCCAGTTGGCAGACAGCAGCAACGATGGCTGCGGCCGCAGCGATATGCCCGGATTGATGTCGACCAGATTGGCCGGAACCACTAGATTGGCTTCGGAGAAATAGGGCAGCTTCGGGTAGAGTGGGTCAAAGGTACCACTGATGCCGTCGCCGGGACGGCGATCGCCGCTGGCCAGATCGACCTTCAGGCTGATCCTCGGTTCCAGGGCAGTAGCGCCAAAGGTGAAGCCGACATCGCTTGCCAGCGTCCACGCACGAATGCGCTGACCGCCTGCAAAGCCGCGCTGGATCACCGCCTCGACGTCCCAGTCGAAACCCGATCGACGTCCGAACAGCCGCGCCCCGAGGGATTGGCGGAAGCCTCCTGGCCGGGGGGCAAGAGGGCTGTTGGCATTCTGCCTGCGTTCGAGAAGATAAAGGTCGGCCTTCAAGGGCCCCGCGATCTGCTGCGTCACATAGACACCCGCCAACCGGTCCTCGGCTCCACTCGTGTCGTCCAGCAGTCCTGGCCGTGCCTGCACCGGCCACGTGACAAAAGCATCGACACTTCCCTGCCCTGCGGCCAGCCGCATACGGACGCCATCAAAGGCCAGTCGCTGGTTCGGGCCATCGCGCAGCGCGATCAGGCGCTGCGACCCGAAAGCCATTTCCTGTCGACCCAGCCGAACCATCGCGGCCTGCGATTTCGACCGGACCTGATAATCGAGAAACAGCTGGCTTAGATCGCCATCATTTTGCTGGATCGCAGGAAAGGGCTTGGGCTCACCGATGGCCTGCAGCGTGCCTCCCTGCAAAAAGACACGCAGCGAAGAGTCAAGGCGAATGT
>Ga0209542_10006703_pt1 | contig 22299 bp, 19 predicted proteins | sample RifCSPhighO2_01_FD_184028 | JGI IMG/M metagenome (GOLD analysis project Ga0209542, IMG submission 184028) | Soil microbial communities from Rifle, Colorado - Rifle CSP2_plank highO2_0.1 (SPAdes) (version 2) | ecosystem: Environmental > Terrestrial > Deep subsurface > Rock core/Sediment ... | reverse complement strand
CCTCCCCCGCCACCTCCTCCTCCACCGCCTCCGGACTGGTCACATGAACCGCCGCCTGGCGTCACCGTGACAGTTACCGCAGTATCAGAAGACGATGTGAAGGCAAGAGTCGAAACACCACCCGAACAGGTCTCGAGCGATAGGTTGGCGCCGACAGCGTCGTGATTTAGCTTGTGACCTTGAGGATCTCTAATGCGGACCTGCGATCCGTTGCCCAGGGTGAACGCGACTGTCGTGTCTGTCACGACCATGGACGTCGTGGATGCGGTCAGGCCCGACACACTCATGTTGCTGGTCCCTACCGTAATGATTGTGTCGGTCGTCATGCTGACGTCGTCGAACGCAGCAAGAGCGAGACCCGGTAGAAGCACGAGGGTGAGCGAGCTTGCTATTGCAAGAAGGAACTTCTTCATGGTTATGAATGTAAGGCTAGTAAAGAAGTTCCAAGACTAGAATGACGGACAGCTGCCGAATGCCCACACCACGTAGCCGGCAACGGTCGTGTTGGTTATCGTCGTTGTTGCCTCTGCATTTTGCGAACCCATGATGAGTTTGACCGGGGTATCTGTCGAGGTCGCGTATGTCTGGATGCAGCCGACTATCGCCGTCGAAGTCGCGCTATTTGCGGTCGTTACGGTGAGTGTCTTTGCAGAGCCGCTTATGGTGATGTTGCCCTCTGTCGCGAATGCGCCAGTGGAAGCCGTTGTTGTTGCGTTACCGTTTACCCACACATTGCCGCTCGATGTGAGTTGGGTTGTAGAAGCGTGCTGGAAGCCTGCGTCACCGGTAAAGGTTGATGCACCTACGACTGTAAGCGTTCCCGCCGTCGCGAAGTTACCGTTGGAGGCAGTTGTTGTTGCGAAACCGTTGACCCATACGTTGCCACTCGATGTGAGTTGGGTTGTAGAAGCGTGCTGGAAGCCTGCGTCACCGGTAAAGGTTGATGCACCTACGACTGTAAGCGTTCCCGCCGTCGCGAAGTTACCGTTGGAGGCAGTTGTTGTGGCGAAACCGTTGACCCATACGTTGCCCGACGAGGTGAATTGCGTGGTCGAGGCATGTGCGAAGGCGGCATCACCGGTAAATGCCGATGTACCCGTGACAGTTAAGTTGCCGCCTGTCGTGATGCTCGTGCTAATAGTTGTCGAGGCTTGCGCGACCGCGAAAACGAAGAATACCCCTACGGTAACCGCTACCGTCATCGAGATCCATTGCGCATTCCTTAGAAATTGTATAACCCCTTTCATAATCTTTTGTTTAAGAACCTTACTATTAACTATTAAGTACAAATTGCCTACTGCGCAAAGACGGCCGACCGCCGCTTAAGCGTTTGGCCCATTGTACAGCCGCCGTACGTGTGAAAAGTGTATGAAAACCTGCAAAAAACTGTGGATAACGTGTGTATTACGACATCCTTCTGCGGCTGCGGCTACAGGCCGCCAACGCAAAAGCCCCCGCGTTTGACGCGGGGGCTTTGCTGCTCATGTTGTCGCCACGAGCGTGTCCTTCCTGACCGGAACGGAAGTCAACCGAGGTTGAGTCCGTGCGGGCTAAGAGAACTAGGTTACTTCGTCAACGTCACGGTATCCGTGCCGCCTGCCGGGAGACCGACGACTCCGTAGCCGTTGGTCCAGTCGACGTGGCTGGATGTCGATGTCGTTGTCGCGTTCGGCGACCACACCATGGCGCTACCGCTTACGTCCGCCACTTGACCCATGAGAGTCGAGAGTGATGCGTAGTTGGAGTCACCTGCGATGTAGGTCGTAACCGAGCCGGCAGAGTTGGTCGTACCGGCGTTCTGCGCGACCGTACCGACTACCTTGAAGTAGTAGGTAGCACCGGTCGGGATCTCAAGCTTGTCCAAGCTCGACTGGTCGACAGGGAGGGCGTTGTTGCCGTTCACCACCTGAGTCGTGTTGGAACTGACGAGACCGGAGGTGAATCCGGAGACGCCTGAAGAGAGGCTTGAGTCCGTGAAGGCGTAGAGCTTCAGGGCTGTGACCGAGGTCGTGCCGCTTGATGCCGAGTAGGTCGATGTCGCGATGTTCACGGTCATCTGGTTCAAGCCTACGTCGCCACCGTTTGCCGTAATCGAGAAGCGATAGAGTTCGACACCGCTACCCGTTGTGAGGGTGCTCGTCGGAACTGAAAGCTTCGCGACCGTCGGAGTCGACTTGAAGACACGGACGCCCGTGACAGCCGTATCCGATGTCGAGCTCGTGTTGCGAGTCGAACCGGATGACTGACCGATGGCGCGTGTGCCTGTCGAGTCGTCACCGTTGTAGTCTACCTGGATGAGTGCGCCCTGTGTGCCGGCGCCAGAGAGACCGATCGGAGCAAGGTCGCCCTTGACCGTGAGGGTCTTGTAGCCGTTGGCAGGGATGATGACGTTACCCGTGATGGTGGACGTTGCAAAGCGTACGCCTGCGAAGTTCGCAGAGCCTACCTGTGTCGCGCCATCCCAGAGTGTCACCTGCACGAGGTTACCCGGAGAAGATGAGGCCGAGCTGTTGCTCATTTGGAGCGATACGCGGTCGAGCTTCATTGCTTCGTTCGTGCCCGAGAAGCGCAGCACGCCGAGTGTCTGATTGGATGTACCTCCCACTGCAAGAGCGTATGACGGGCTCGAAGAATCGAGCGCGACCGTCAAGGTACCGCCTGTTGTCAATGTGAGTTTGTTGTTGGTCGCACCGGTGTTTACCGTCGCCGTCGGGTAGATCGTCTGAGACGAAGCTACGCCGGTACCGGAGATGGTGTTGCTGGAAGTACCCGGCTGAACCGCGATACCCCATGCGAACCAACCCGACGTGAGCGAGCCCGGCACGTCACACTTGATGGCCACCGTCTTGGTCGTGCCTTTGGCGACGACAAGCGAGGTGTTCAAGGTGAATGTGTAGGCCGTTGCCGACGTGTTGTCACCCGTTGTGTTGACCACCGTGTTGTTCAACTGTGTTGCACCGTCGTAGACGTTGCAGTTCGTGACGAGCGTTGCCGCCGCGTCAGTGATGTAGGTGAACTTCACTGTGGTGAAACGGACGTCTTCACCCGACTGTGTCGCGTCGAAGACGACGTTGCCCACGTTCATCTGCGATTGTCCTGCGACAATCGTCTGAGAAGGCGGCGTTGCGGACAAGGAGATCACCGTCGCGCCTGTGCGGACCGTCATGGTGTTACCCGAGACAGCCGTCGAGAGGCTTGAGAGTGAGACCGAGTTGCCCGTAATCTGACCTGTCGCACCCGACCAGTCTGCCGACGGAGTCGTCGACGCGATGATGGTCTGGCCGTTCGTGATGGTCGTCGGAAGTTGGCCTTGCAGTGTGTACACGTGACGTCCCGTCGGGAATGTCACCGTGTTACCGAAGGTTACCTTCTGTGCGCTTCCACCGACGTTGGCTGCATCAACCGGTCCTGCAACTACCGCACCGTTCTCGTCGACCAAGCGTACGCTCGTGAGGAGCTCTCCGTTGTCTGACGATGAGTTGGTGAAGTTGAAGTAGTAGACCTGCGATGTGATGGAGACTGCCTCACCCTGAATGTTCATCGCGAATCCGCCGAGAGGCTGGTTCGGAGAACCAAGGGCAATGTTCTGGGAAGCTACTTCGTTGGCACGTGAGAGCGATGTGACCGTACCCGCGCTGATCGTGAATGTCGAACCGCTGAATGCCGGTGTCGAAACCGAGTTCGTGGATGAGGTCGTTACCGCACTGCCGTCGCTCGTTACGAATTCGGAAGCGGTCGTCGCCGCGGACGCGGTGTTCGCGCTCGGGAGAACCGTGAGGCCGTATCCGTAGGTCGAGCCTACGACATAGATGTCTGTGTTCTTGTAGATGTCCCAGTTCGCAGTGCGAGCAGGGCCACCGGCAATGTCGAACTTCACAACGATTTCTTTGTTGAGGCCTTTGGCGATCGTGATGCCATTGCCCGGGAAGATCGTCGTGTAGTACTTGCCGTCGGCGGAGACGGTCGTCGGGTACGTCGTGCTGTCAACGACAGTGACGACATTCGCGAGGTCGGAAGCCGCGGCAGAACCGGATTGGTTCCAGCGGATCGACTTAACGACGATGTCTTCTGCGGAGTCCGCGGTGACGCGGATACCTGCGCCGACGTTCGCCGTCGTTCCGATCTTCACGCTGGTCTGAGCCGCGTTGAGATCAGAGCCGCCGAGCGAGAGTGTCGGTGCGCCGATAGAAAGTGAGTTGTTGACCGTGTGGGATGCGCCCGTGATCGGGAGCGAACCCGAGACCGTAGCCGAGGTGTTGATGCCGACGACAGTGAGAGAGGCGACTTGCCCCGCGTAACTCGTCTGGTCGTTCGCCATGTTGCCTGCGACCGTGATGGTCTTGGTCTGGCCCGGATTGATGACGAAGGCGTCGCCTGCGTTCACCATGTGGTTTGCGTCAAGTGTTCGCGAGTTGCCGAGCTGAGTACCCGTCTCGTCGATGAGAATGATACCAGCGAAGGCTGCGTCGTTCGCGAGACCCGTGCGCTGTACCGATACGCTGTTCACGGTGACTGCCGCTCCCGAAGTGTTCGTGAGGGTGAAGGTCGTGAACGGAACGCGTGTCGCGCGCTTCGGAGCGAGAGTGTTTGCCGGCTGTGCCGCTGTGCCAACCACGAGGTTGCCGCCAGCTGTCGTGCCGGTTCCCGTACCCGTTCCTGTGCCCGTACCCGTACCCGTGCCTGTTCCGGTTCCCGTCGTCGCACAGAGGCTATTCGCCTTTGCGCGAGTAAGCGGACCCCAGTAACCTGCCGTCGGCGAGATGCCGTTGGCTGCCTGGAATCTTGCTACCGCCGCTTTCGACTTTGCGCCGAAGTAGGACGATTCGTTACCCGGAGAGCCCGCGCCGCTTGCCGAGACTTGTGCTCCGTGACTGTTCAAGAATTTCTGGACATCCATCACTTCTGCCCCCGATGCTCCCAAAGAGAGATTGCGGGTGAACGTGATGCATGCGCCACCGCCAGTCGTCGAAGACGTCTGGAGTGCCGAGATCTGTGCGAGCAATGATTGAATCTGTGCCTGGAGGTCAGAAATCACGTCCGCCTTTGCCGGTGTGGCAAACGCAAACGCAAATCCGAAAACCAACGCGAGACCCAAGAGCACTGCCGCAACATTTTTTGTTGCTAATGCTTTACTCATAGTTAATTTTGACTTTTGCACCCCGTGAGACAGCGAGCTCTTGCGAGCGTCATCTCTCAGGGCCGCACACTCACCCTTTCGACGAGGAGTCATGTGCGTTTGTGTGTCTCCCTACTAAATGCCCAACTAAACTAATGGACTACTAACTGAAGACAACTAATAATTTTGGGCTTGCCGCACGGCAAAGAATTTTGTTCTCCGTCATGAAGCAGATGCCCCGAACTTTGCTAGCCCTGCCTCTCAAAGAGAGGACGGGATTAGCAGCAAGAAGGAATGTGTCGTACGGTCGTTCAATCATTCCCGGATAATCAGACATGCTGAAGGATGACTTCTCAATGAAGTCACGGCAATGTGATTGCCTTTTATTTTTTCCACTATTCAAATGTCAACGAACTACACAGAGAGCTTGACGCCCTCATGCGTCTACACGACACCCACACGGGATGCCGTTGCGCAATTATATACCAGAGAGCTCAGAGCACGTTTATGCACGACTCTCCCATTTGTGGATAACTTGTGAGCCAAGAAATTCCACCACCAAAAGGGGCGGCGGGCTTCTCGTGTCACTCGTTATCACAGCCAAGATTACCCTAGTACCTAGGGGGAGTCAATCAAATGAGGTGAGACCGGTGCCCGGCTATTCTGACGATCCACCGCAGAAAGTCTTTCCGGACCCCGGAGTACGAGGCAACGCACTGGAACACGCAGAAGATTACGACGCAATAGAGTAGCGACTCCAGCGCTTCAGACCTGTCTTTTTTACCCGCCCCGCGGCGACGAGCGCCACAAGTTCGCGCTGTATCATCTTCTCGCTGTATTCCGGCAGATTTGAGGCGATATCCCTGATGCCAAGCTCGCCTCCGGCGCGCAAAACGGAGAAAATACTCTGCTCTCGGACACTCAATCCCCCACCACTCGCCACTTTATCGGACACATTACGTATGTCCTTTACAGGTGTCATGTCCTTTATATTCCTGGTGTCCTTTATGTCCTTTATCGTTCCGCCATGGATGTCCAGGAGGTCCTCGTGCGACAAAGAGACGCTCTCAGAAAGCGGGGAGTTTGCGGATGCAGTCAGGAAATTGCCCAGTTCGTCAAGACCCTCAACCACCGTGTTGGTATTTTGTCCCGAAACAAAGCCAGAAACGGCAAGTAAGCGGACGAGAGATATGAGGTGCCGGATTGATGCCCGTGTTTTCGCGACATTCTCACCGGTTGTGCGCATCTCGTCCCGTAACGAGAGTACGTTCTCAAGGATGAGGAGCGCTTGCGTACGTACGGAGCTCCTTAGTGATTCGGTCGGAGGGATGTGGTTGGTTACCAAAAACAGAGCCGCGACAATGCGCTCCGATCGACGGTATGCTCTATCGGCCGATTGATTAGCGCCAAAAGGATTGGTACGGACCGAATGTCTATCGAAAAAGCGCGCAAGCTGACTTTGCCTTTGTGTGTCCTTTTGTATGTCCCTTTGACCGTCCATTAGTTGTCTGTAGCGAGTACGTTACGTGTAACGTACATGCCGATAGCTTGGAGTATATAAAGGACATGGGCGAGAAGCAACTGCCGCCGCGAGCGCTCGTGTGTCCCCAGCTTAGAGGAGTGAGCGACGTCGTTCGGGCGGTGATGCCGTCGCTATTTGAAAGGATGTTATTCCCGCAGAAAATCGACTGAGGATGATATGATGTCACCATGAAAGCCAAGCAGAAACGCGGAAAAGATCGAGAGTCCGACGAAGATGGTGCGAGTATCCGTAATGTGAGCAGTGAAGCGATGCGTGGAGTGTTTGCTATCTTTCTCGTCGCAACGGCGGGCTTTCTCGTTTTGGCCGAGCTCGGCGGCGGCGGCGCCTTGGGCAGCCTACTCTACGAATGGCTGTCGTGGCTTTTCGGCGTCGGCTATCTCCTCTTACCTCTTTCGCTCACATTACTCGCCGTGCTTATTTTTCGCTCCTTTGAACGGACTTTCGGTTGGGTGCAGTTCGGCAGCATGGTGGTGTTTCTCCTCGCCGGACTTGCGCTCATCAATCTCGCCTTCCCCGGCCGCGGCGGGATAGTCGGAGCGGGAGTATCGAACCCGATAGTCGCGGGCATAGACACGACTGCGACGGTCATCTTCCTCATCGCATTCATCATCGCATCACTCGTGGTGGCGTTTGATATCAATCTCGGCATTCTTCTTTCGGCGTGCCGCACGTGGTTCAGCGGACTTCGTTCCACCGACGAGGCAAGCGACGTCGCTGACGTCCCCGTGGTCGGATTGGCGGAAGAAGAGCCGCAAGCTTCCGAAACGCGCGAGGAAACTCAAGACGCCGGATCGGCGAAGGAGAAGGATGCGGGTGAAAGCGGCGCGATAACCAAATTCTTCCGCGGCTCGGATACGCCGGCAGAGGGCTTCCCTATCATCGCGGCGACAGGCAGTGCCTACCTCCCCCCGCCGGTCTCCATCCTCGCGCGCAACAAAGGCAAGCCCGAGGTGGGTGACGTGAAAGCGAACATGAACATCATCAAGCGCACTCTGCAAAATTTCGGCATACAAGTAGAAATGGACGAAGCGTCTATCGGCCCCACGGTGACACGGTATGCGATGAAGCCGGCCGAAGGCGTGCGACTTTCGAAGATAGTCGCGCTTTTGAGCAATCTTGAATTGGCGCTCGCGGCATCCCCCGTGCGTATCGAGGCTCCCATACCGGGCAAATCTCTCGTCGGAATCGAGGTGCCCAACATCGCGCGCACCACACTCGGCTTGGCACCGCTCATTTCCGACGAAGCGTTCGTCGCGTCGGACAAGCCGCTTCTCATCGCACTCGGCCGGTCTATCACCGGCGCTCCGCACTTTGCCGATCTCGCGCGCATGCCGCACTTACTTATCGCGGGCACGACCGGTGCCGGGAAAAGTGTCGCTATCCACGACTTCATCGTGAGTCTCCTCTACCGCTGCGGCCCCGAGCGCCTGCGTTTCATAATGATCGACCCGAAACGCGTAGAACTCACCGTCTACAATTCCATCCCCCACCTTTTGACCCCCGTTATCACCGACGCGAAAAAGGCCATCCTCGCCATCAAGTGGCTCGCGAAAGAAATGGAGAGACGCTACAACATCCTTGAAGCGGAAGCCGTGCGCGATATCTTTTCGTACCATCAGAATGTCGTCGGTCCGGCTTTTGCGAAGACTGCGGCGGGCAAGCCGCCGCCGAACGGCAAGAACGGCGGGCCTATCGAGGCAATGCCCTACATCATCGTCGTCATCGACGAGCTCGCCGACATCATGTCCACTTACCCGCGCGAACTTGAGTCCGGCATCGTGCGGCTCGCTCAAATGAGCCGCGCAGTGGGAATTCACCTCGTCCTCTCCACGCAACGCCCCTCGGTCAAGGTCATCACCGGCCTCATCAAGGCGAACATTCCCGCGCGCGTGGCGTTGCAGGTTGCTTCACAGATAGACTCGCGCACAATTCTTGATATGGGAGGCGCGGAGAAACTTCTCGGCGCGGGCGACATGCTCTTCCTCTCCGGCGAGATGTCGAAACCGCGACGTATCCAGGCGCCTTTCATATCCGAAGACGAAGTGAAAAAAGTGGTCGCTCACATCGTCAAACACAGCGAGGGTGAGATACCGAGCGAGATAGATTTCACCGAGCGCTCAGGCGGCGGCACGGATGCCATCTTCTCATCAATGATAGACGACAGCGAGGACGACGAGCTGTATCAGGAAGCGAAGCGCACCGTCATCGAAGCGGGCAAAGCCTCCACATCATATCTGCAGCGCAAGCTCGGCGTCGGCTACGCGCGCGCCGCGAAGCTCATCGACATGCTTGAAGAACGCGGCGTGGTGGGACCCGCCGACGGCGCCAAGCCGCGGGATATCATCGGCGCGGGCAATGCGGACGAGCTTGCGAGCGAAGTTCCGGAAGACGGTGAAGAAGAAAATCGCGTATGAGTTCGACAAGCACCTGGCACCCGGTACCTGGAACCTGATTCTCTATGCTCCCCTACCGTGACAGCAGGCTCACCCGTATCGCGCTCGGTATTTTTTTTCTTGCCGTGCTCGGCTATGCGTACTACGAGGCACGCGGCATGCTCTTCGGCCCCTCCATCACGGTAACCTCTCAAGTTACCGAAATGCGTGAACCGTTTGTAACGATCCGGGGGCGTGCCGACCGTATCGCATCTCTGTCGATGAACGGCAAAACTGTTTCCGTAACCGAAAACGGCGTATTTGAGGAGCCGTACCTTCTCGCCCCGGGATACAACCGTATCGTCTTGGATGCACGCGATAAGTACGGCCGCAGTCGCTCGCAAACAATCGAGATTGTATACAATCCCTTTGCCACTTCTACACCATCTGTGGGCGGCGATGCGGCGTCTTCCACACCCGTGGTAGCGCCCGCACAACGGTAAGTTATACTGCGCTAAACAAACATATGGCCGGATTTACCAAGAAAGAAAAAGCGCCCCCGAAAACGACCGGCACCGGGTCGGACAAAGACATCGAGCGCGCCATCTCTGATATCAAGACGAAATTCGGCGACGAGTCCATCATGATGCTCGGCGCACAGCCCAAAGTGGATGTGAACGCCATCTCCACCGGCTCCATCGGCATTGATTGGGCGCTCGGCATCGGCGGGCTTCCGCGCGGACGCATCGTGGAGATATTCGGACCCGAATCATCGGGCAAGACGACGCTCTCACTTCACGTAATCGCCGAGGCGCAGAAAAAAGGCGGCATCTGCGCGTTCATTGATGCCGAACATGCGGTTGACCCCGAATACGCTAAGAAGCTTGGAGTAAAAATTGAAGACCTCCTCATTTCTCAGCCGGACACCGGCGAACAGGCGCTCGAGATAGTGGAGTCGCTCGTGCGCTCCGGAAAAATCGACGTCATCGTCGTAGACTCGGTAGCGGCCCTCACCCCCAAAGACGAAATCGAGGGCGACATGGGCGCGCAGCACGTGGGCAAGCAGGCGCGCCTCATGTCGCAAGCGCTCCGCAAACTGACCGCAATCGTTAGCAAGACCAAGACCATCGTCATTTTCATCAACCAAATCCGCATGCAGATAGGCGTCATGTTCGGCAATCCCGAGACGACACCGGGCGGCAAGGCGCTCAAATTCTACACGTCGGTGCGCATCGACATCCGCCGCATTGCTCAAATCAAGAAAGGCGACGAAACGATGGGCGGCAGGCACCGCGTGAAGATCGTTAAGAACAAAATCGCGGCTCCGTTTCGCCAGACGGAATTCGACATGCTCTACGGCGAAGGAATTTCGAAGGAGGGCGAAGCATTGGCACTTGGCGAGAAGCTCGGACTGATACAAAAGTCTTCCGGTGGCGCCTACTCCATGGGTGAGACCAAAATGGGCCGCGGCTACGACGCCGCCCGCACCTTCCTCAAGGAGAACAAACCGGTCCTCAATGGTCTTCTAAAAGACATCCGTAAAGGCCTCAACGAAGGCGGCGGAGTCCAGGGAAAAAGTGCGGGGAGCGACGCCGAATAGTTGGACAAACGGCGTTTTTTGAATAGAATATCCCGAATGTTGAACTATAACGATATCAAGCCGGGAGTGGCCGTCCTCATCGAAGGCGAGCCGTACGTCTGCATGTGGAACAACATCATGCAGAAACAGCAGCGCCGTCCGGTCAATCAGACCAAGATGCGCCACCTCATCCGCGGCAACTCCATAGAGTACTCATTCCAGCAATCCGACAAGCTCCATGAAGCCGAAATCGAAACGCGGCCCGCTGTGTTCATCTACGCGCGCAAGGGCGAATGGTTCTTCCACGATGCCAAGGACAAGTCGCAGCGCTTTTCCGTCACCGACGAAATGATGGGCGACTCCGGAAAATTTCTCAAGGCAAACACCGACGTCGAGACCTTATGGTTCGACGGGAAACTCTTCCGCGTGAAGCTGCCCATCAAAATGGAACTCAAGGTCACCGAAGCGCCGCCGAACACCCGCGGCAACACCGCACAGGGCGGCAGCAAGGTGGTCACGCTCGAAACCGGAGCGAATATCGACGTCCCGATGTTCATCAACCAAGGCGACGTCATTCGCGTCAACACCGAAACGGGAGAGTACGTGGAGCGCGTTTAGTGGATCAACGCCTGCGCCGCGACAGCAATCACGTAAATGCCGGTGGTGTTCATCGCGTATGCGAGCACAATGAAACTTCGCAGGCGTATACCGGAAAGCCCCATCATGAGAAGTCCTATCTCGTCGGGTAGAGGCGAAGCAATGACGACGGCACCGAGTAGCGGCACAATCCACCACAGCACGCCCTTTGCGAGCACCGCCCCCGTGCGCCGCATCCGCAAACTGAATGCAGCGCGGATGATGTAATTGGCGAGCGGACTGTGGAGAAACCTGAATATCAAAATGTCGCCGCAGACCGCACCTGCTCCGCCGAATACGGCGACTTTCCACGGTGCGATATGTTGACCTAGTTCTCCGAGCGCGACGATTGCGGGTGCAGTGGTAAGTATTGAAGTGAAAAATATTCCGCTAATGAAACTGCTTATTTCCTCGAATGCCGCCGCATGTTCTACAAACGCTCCCATGGCATCGGTTTTCAGGAGCCAAATTGAGGCAAGAATGCTTATGAGGAGAATCCACGCCTCACGCGTGATAGCCACTGGTATCGCGTGCGGATGAGTTTTGCGTACGATGTGTTGCATCGTCGTACAGTATAGCCCGTAACGACGCGGACGAATCAACAGATTCGCGGCTTGGCCGTAAACTTAACAGAGTTCTATTTTTGGATGAAGGGGAGGAGTCCCATAAAGCGCGCGCGCTTTACAGCGGCTTCTACAGCACGTTGCTGCTTGGCGGTAAGACCGCTCTTCCCGCGACCCATGATGCGGCCGTGCGGATTGATGAACTGCTTCAAAAGGTCCACGTCTTTGTAATCGACGTGCTGAATGTCATTTTGCGTGAGAATGTTGTTAGACATAGTTTTGTGTTTTTAGTTCTTAGTTTTGAGTTTGTTTTGAGTTACTAAAAACTAGAAACTCAAAACTATAAACTTCTTAAAAAGGTATGTCATCGGGATTAATGTCGTCTTTCGGATACTCGATGCCCGCACCTCCGCCTCCCCCGCCCGATATTTCCTCCTCCGGCTGCTGTTCGGAGCGCTTACCGCCTCCTCCCGCTCCGCTACTGCGCGGGCCGAATTGCACGCGATCAGCGACGACTTCGGTGCGATACTTCTTCTCACCGCTCGCTTTGTCGTCCCAACTGCGGGTCTGCAAGCGGCCTTCCACGTATACCGAACTTCCCTTCTTCAGGTATTGATTCACGGTGTCCGCTTGGCGGCCGAAGACGACGACGTTGTGGAAATCGGTCTGCTCCTGCTTTTTACCGTCGCGGTCTTTGTAGGTGCGGTTGGTTGCGACGGAAAAATTGACGACGTTCATGCCCGACGGGAGCGCGCGAAGCTCGGGATCGCGGGTAAGATTACCGAACAGCATTACTTTGTTGATGTACATATTGAATAGGTGTTAGGGACTAGGTTCTAGGGGTCAGGAAATACAATATCACAAAATTAGTCGGTCGTGATGTCCTGAATTGCTTTCTCCAAATCTTCCTCCGAAATAGGGGCGGCCGATTCCTCGGCACGGCGCGGTGCGGCTTTGATAGTGTCGGTGCGCTTCACCTCACGAAGTTGCGGGGCTTTCATCTTCGCGCGCGTATCCTCACGAACGGTCTGGAAGACGATAAAGCGGAAAAAGCTTTTGTTTTGCTTGAGGAACGCCTCGATGGTGCGCGCGATTGCGATAGGGGCCTCGAATTTTATCCATCCGAAATACCCGCGGTCGTACTCGGTGCTCTTCTCACCTTCGCGCGTGACTATCGGGTACGCAAGCCGTGTCAGAGAGGGCGCTCCTTCGGCAATGAACGAGCCGTGCGCCTCTTCAATGACGGAACGGAGCGATGCGACCACCTTCTCCAAGTCCTCTTCTTTGGTCTCCGGAGTGATGTGATAGCCGACTTCGTAGATGCGCAGAACAGCCACATCCTCCGAGGGATTTTCCGTTACGACGTTTATTTCCTCCGACATACGTTCCGAGACTCTATCACAAGCGTTTTGCCGCCGCAAGAAACGGGATTCTTATGCATCCCGTTTTTTCGGCTTGTCTTTCATGCTGGACTTCAGGCGTGCTTTTTCCGCATCGAGCGTGCGCCGGACCGCTTCGAGCTCGCGGGACTGCGCTTTCGCCTGCTGGAGTCGCTCGGCTTCAAGCTCATGGGCGCGCCGCGCATTCCCGCGCTCACGCGCTGAGGCAAGCTCTTTCTCCAGCTTTTGCTCCGCCTGTTTGCGACTCTCCTTTTCGCGCTCACGGCGTATCCGGTTCTCGGCAAGGACCTTCTCGACGTCGAGGGTCGGCTCCGCGGCGTCCAATTTCCTCTTGGCGGCATCTAGCCCCCCTTGCGCATCGTCCTCTCGGTAATCGCTCATGCCTTGATAGTAAACACTCGCCGCGCATTGGCAAGCAGCTGTACTGCGACTTTTTCGTACTCCTCACCCTTAATACGGGCAATCGCCTTCACGACCTCTGTCACGTACGCCGGCTCATTGCGTTTCCCGCGGTGAGGTACCGGTGTCACGTACGGCGCGTCGGTCTCGGAGAGCAGCATGTCGAGTGGTGTGTTTTTGACGACTTCGTCGTAATCATGCGTGAAAGTGATGACTCCGGTGAACGATAGAGTAAGCCCGAAGTCGAGATATTTTTTGGCGGTATTCCAATCGCCTGCAAAAAAATGGGTGTCCCCTTTTACCTTGGCATGCGCTTTCAGGATTTCGAGCGCATCGTCATAGGCATTTCTGATGTGAAGCATGAGCGGCTTGCCGAGCGTGTTGGCCAAATCGATTTGCTCAACGAATGCTTTCTTCTGCACATCTTTCGTGCTTTCGTCGGCGCGGTAGTAATCGAGCCCGCATTCGCCTACCGCAATCACTCGCGGATCTTTTCCAAGTTCCAAATATTTCGATATATCAAACTGTTCGCCACGCGAGGTGAACTCCTTGCCGCCTTCACCGAGTTCTTTTTCATCGTGGTACGACTTTGATGTGTGGATGGGGTGCAACCCGATGGTCGCGTACACGTTGTCATACTTTTCCGCGAGCGCGACCGCCGCTTTCGAAGTATCAAATTGCGTGCCGACGATGTTCATCCCTACCCCCGCGTCCCTGGCACGCAAAATAGTGGCTTCGCGGTCGTCGTTGTATGCGACAAAATTCGTATGTGTATGTGCATCAAAGTATTTCATGTTTATAAGTTGTTGTCGGGCATCGGCATCTCTTCCGCTTGTTTCCAAATGTCCTGAGTCGTTTGCGAAATACCGTTTTCCGAGAGAGTTTGGGAGATATCTGATTCACGTATACAAAGAACGTGAGGCTTGCCAGAATCTGGCACTTGTAAGAATTGTTGCCACGTCGGGTCGATAATCCACGCCTCATTGCCCAAAGTCACACGAATGAATTGGTGCATTGCGACACCACGTTTCTCAAAACGCAGCAATTGAACATTTCCCCCATACATAGAGGATAACTCTCGCGCCATTACCTCGCTCACGGCCTCACAAACGCCCGAATGATATACCTCCTCTAACGGGATATCTTTAAGGGCAGAGGTGCTTTGATATGCTCTCGATGCAACGCCCTGGATGTTTTTTGAAAGAACAGCCTGCAACGATGGCTCCTGGAGTCGCTCCGACATATCTACTCTTTACGCGGAAAGAGGTTGGCGGGTTTTTTGTTGGCAAGCACCGCCTGCAAAATCTTCGCGCTCGTTTCGGGCATGACGGGTTCGATGGCCTTTGCAATCCACGCCAACTGTTTGACGAGCGCGGTTATCATGTCGGTCCCGCGCTGCTTGTCTTCTTTCACCACCTTGAACGGCTGGTCTTTTTGGATGGATTCATCTATCCGCGAGACGGCAGCCCAGATGCCGTCCAAAACCGCGTTGAGGTCGTACCCGCGCATGGCCTTCTCGATTTCCGGCGAATACTTAAAGACGAATGCGGCGTCGCCCGCAAACACCGGCGCCGTAAGATGCGATTCCGCGAGTTGCATGACACGTGCCGCGAGGTTGCCGAGGCCGTTCGCAAGATTCGCGTTGTAGGCTTCCTTGAATTTGTCCATGGTGAAATCCGAATCTTCGAATGGATGCACGTGCCGCGCGAGGAAATAGCGTAGCGCATCGGCTCCGTATTCTCCGACGACGGCGAGCGGGTCGATGACATTGCCGGTTGATTTGCTCATCTTTTGCCCGCCGCTCGTGATGAAGCCGTGATAGAGTACGGCATCAGTCGCTTTGAGTCCCGCCGACATAAGCATCGCCTGCCACATGATTGACTGGAAACGCACCTGGTCCTTGCCCGCAAGCTGAAGCGTGAATCCATTCGTCCAAAACTTTTCGAACAAGTCTTCGGGCTTTGCCTCGCCGGAGCCTTTGGCGGAGGTGGGCCAGCCCAGAGTCGAGATGTAATTCGTGAGCGCGTCGAACCATACATATATCACCTGTGACTCGTCGCCGGGCACCGAGATGCCCCACGGCATTTTTTCTTTTGTCCGCGAGATGCTGAAGTCCTCCAGCCCGCGCTTCACGAACGCGAGCGCCTCTTCGCGCCTCCACTCCGGCACAATGACACCCTCGCGCGAGAGATAGGTGAGCAATTTTTCCTCATAGGCACTCAACTTGAAAAAATAATTTTCTTCCTCTATTTCTATCGGCTCCATGGCGGGATGGTCCGGACATTTGCCACCCACCAGGTCTTTTTCCTTGATAAAAGCTTCGTCGCCGACACAATAGAGGCCTTTGTATTTCTTTTTGTAAATGTCTCCCGCGGCGGCGCATCGGCGCCAAATCTCCTGAGCGGCGGCTTTATGGTGCGGGTCGGTCGTACGGATAAAATGAAGCGCGGGATGCAGATTGAGCGCTTCTTTCAAACCCTTGAACTTAGCGGCATATTCATCGGTGTACGCCTGCGTATCCTTACCCTCTTCCTGCGCCTTGCGATAGATCTTGAGGCCGTGCTCATCGGTCCCTGTGTTGAAAAAAACATCATCGCCGCAGAGCGCGCGGTAGCGGGCGATTACGTCGGCTTGCACGAGCTCAAGCGCAAAACCGATATGCGGGTCCGCGTTTACATACGGCAGGGTGGTGGTGACGTAAAAAGCTTTCGCCATGTTCAACTGACCTCTCTGCCGAGGCGTCCGTTTTCGATATCACGGGCAAGCTCCTGTATTATCGCGGCCGCGGGTACGGACAGAAGAACGCCGAGAAAACCCGCAAGTTGCGCCCCGACGATGAGCGAGAGGATGATGAGAAGCGGCGGCACACCCACGACGCGCGTGACGACCAAGGGATAGATGAGGTGGTTCTCGAATTGCTGGAATATGACGTACAGTGCGATGACGAGCATGCCGATGGTAAAACCGCCGTCGACGAACCCAACCATGACAGCGGGCACGGCGGCGAGCGTCGGGCCGAACACGGGGATTATCTCAAATATTGCCGCGACGACGGCAAGAAGGAGCGCGTGCTTCACACCGAGAATGGTGAGTCCGAGGTAGACCAGCACGCCCATAATGAGCGCGAGGATGAGTTGCCCCTGCATCCACAGACCTATTTTGTGTTGTGAGCGGCGCCACAGGTCGAGAAAGTAGCTTTGATGCTTCTTGGGAACGATGACGCGCAGGAAGTCGTCCACGCCGGTCTCAAGGAAAGCGAAGTAGAAGGAAAAGACGATGATAAGGACAAAAGAGAACACGCCTCCGAAGACGTGCGACACGGCGCTGAACGCATTGCCGAAAACGCCCCGCACATCGAGAGCGCTCCTCACGCTTGCGATGATATCGTCTGATGAAATAAGGGACGGCGCCGAGACCCCCAAGAGACTCGCGTATGTGTCGAATGCGCCCGTACGGGTAAAGGTGTCGAGGTACACGGGAAGCGCCGTCACAAACGTCGCGAAATCTTCAAGGACGGAGGGGAAAAAGAAATAGAAAAGGCCGAAGAAGACGGTAAACAAGACAACATATACGGAGATGACGGCGAGGATGCGCGGAATCCGTTTGCGCATCAGGGCCTTCACTCCCGGTTCGATTGCCGAAGCGATGACGACCGCGGCCATGACATCGAGGACGATGTTGCGAAGCGTGAACAAGAGCCACGCGCCGAGCAGTATCGCGACGGTTTTGACCACCGTCCCCGCCGTTATTGAAATGTTGAGTTGGCGGTCCTCCATAAGTATAACTTCTGACCGGCGCTCGCCTCGGAACTATAAGCTAGCTTCTAGTTCACTCGGCTCGCTTGGCCATAGGCCGCATCGTAGCATAGCGAGCCTAAACGGCTAGCTTTGAGGACAATTCGGCAATTGAAATTCTCTTCTGTTCCCCCGTATCCCTATCGCGCAGGGTGACCGTGTCTTTGAGCTCGGGCTTTTCGCCGAGAGTGTCGAAGTCGACGGTGATGCAATACGGGGTGCCGATTTCGTCCTGCCGGCGGTAGCGTTTGCCGATGTTGCCGTTGTCGTCCCACATGATTTGCGGGATTTGCTTCTTGAGCATCGCATAGACCTCGCGCGCCTTCGCGACAAGCTCGGGCTTGTTCTTGAGCAGAGGAAAGACGGCGGCCTTGATGGGAGCTATTGCCTTGGGAAATTTGAGATACACGCGTGCTTCCTTTGCCTCGCCGGAGTCTTCGGCGGAGGCGGGTACGCCCAATTCATCTTCCGTATATACGCTCGTGAGTACTGCGAGAATTGTGCGGTCTACGCCGAACGAAGGCTCGACGACGTGCGGCGTGATTGGCTCTCCCTCTCCGTCGGTCATTTTGAGCGGTACGCCCGAAACTCCGGAGTGCGCCGCGAGGTCGAAGTCGGTACGATATGCGAGCCCGTACAATTCTTTGCGGCCGAAGGGAAAATCGAACTCAAAATCTATCGTACGCTTGGAGTAGTGCGCACGGTCGGTGTCGCCCACCTCAAGCTCGTGGACGGATTGTGAGGGAATGCCGACCGCCTCGTTGAACGCATGCACGTTTGCGCGCCACATCTCAAAGGCACTTTCCCACTCGGCGGGACGTACGAAATATTCGATCTCCATCTGCTCGAACTCGCGCGAGCGGAACAAGAAATCGCGCGGCGCTATTTCGTTGCGGAACGCCTTCCCTATCTGTGCGATTCCGAACGGCAACTTCGGGTGGAACGAGTCGATGACATTCTTGAAGTTGACGAAAATGCCGCCAGCCGTCTCGGGGCGCAGATACGTAACGGCCGAATCGTCCTCGCTTGCACCTATTTGCGTCTTGAACATCATATTGAATTGGCGCACCGACCCGAAATCTCCGCCGCAGTCCGGACATTTTTTGTCCACTTGGTCGGCGCGGAATCTGCGTTTGCACTTCTTGCACTCGACTAGCGGGTCTGAAAATCCGCTCACGTGCCCGCTTGCCTCCCACGCACGCGCATTCATGAGGATTGCCGCGTCGAGCCCGCACATGTCATCGCGGTCCTGCACGAACATCCTCCACCAGAGATTTTTTATGTTGTTCTTCAATTCGACACCCAAGGGTCCGTAATCCCACGTACCGGAAAGCCCGCCGTATATCTCGGAGCCCGGGTAAATAAAGCCGCGGCGCTTTGCGAGTGAAACTATTTTGTCCATTGATACGTCGGCCATAAGCGGTTTACTTTACCACAGTCGAAATCGCCGCGCTGAAACCGGGGTCGGTGCCGACCGTCGCGGCGTCTTTAGACGTCTTCGCGATTTGCAGGAGGTTCGTAGTGATGTCCGCGTCTGCTTTGAGTACGGTACGCGGAATGACCGCGCCCGGGTCCACCTCTTTCACGACATCCGCTTTCGAGGGATCAATGCCCGATAGTTGTATGTTCTGCAGGAGCGGCGGCTGTTGACCGATCTGGCTGGTCGAGGGTGTAAAGCCGACGGCAATCGCCAATTGCCGCGGTGGAGTGCCGTTGAGGCCGACGCCGGGTGCTATGTCGCCGAGGCTCCACGTCATCGTGCCGTCGTTCTGGTTGAAGGTTATGCGTTCGGTGGAGGGGCTGTAAATACCCACCCAGCGCACGTAGGGCGGCAGGTGCGCCGTAACTTTCGCGTCGGTGATTTTATTCGTGGTGTTCGTCACGGTAAATACGAGCGCGTAGGTGGTTTCTGTTCCCGCCTTCGGCGGCATGGGACCCACACTGCCGAACGGATTCGCGTAGTACAGTCCCTGCGCAGTGAGCGCCAAATCGCTCGCAAGCGCGATTTTCTGGCTCACCGTGGACTGGAGATTTTCCGGCACGCCCGTCTCCGACAAGCGTTTGCCCGCGGCGTTGATAGAAATTTCCAGCCGCGGTTTCAAGATGTTTTTGAGCGCATCACCCTTCGGCATTTGGAATGTGAACCCGATTGTTCCGCGCGCGCCGGGGATAAGATTGGCTAGCGCTCCGCCGCTCGTGGTTTTGTCCCAAATAATGGTCGTGTCGTTCGAGCGATAGAACCCGTCTGTCGAGTGCACGGTCGAGCCGTCTATCTCGAATCCGGAGAGCCTAGCCGCGATGACTGCGTCGACGATAGCCGTCGGCAGATTGTTTTGCCACGCGATTGCGATAGAAACGTTGTCACCCGGAGAAACGATGACGCTGGAGCCCTTGGCACCGTTCACAGTAACGGCGAGGCCGAGAAAAGATTCCGATATGGACATGCGGAACGCGTTGTTGGCGAGCGTCGTCTCAATCGTGCCTGAGGCCGCGCGCGTATTATCACGCGTGCCCGCTATAAAATGAAAGACTCTTTCGTCGCCCTCTTCTCCGCTCAGCGACCCCCGTACCGTAATAGTGCGCTTTTGTCCCGGAGCAAAGTCTCCGAGCTGCCACGTCATGCCGCTGGTGGGCGGCGGTGCGGCGGATGAGAATTTGAAGCCAAACGGATACTGCGCGGTCAAAAGCACATCTCTCACCGGCGCATTGGCGTTGGATGTTACCGAAATCGTAAACTCGACGGGCTGGCCGGAAATGGTCTCGTTGTTGCCGTCCACCGCAAGCGAGAGCGACGAGGAGCTGTACACGACCGCATAGTCCGACTCGGCAACGAAAATCGCACTTGTCCCCTGTATCCGGTATTCAAGCTCGACTTTTACATTCGCATGGTCGCCCTCGCCGCCCGCGAAGACAGCCGAGACGGTGCCTTGCCGCGTACCTCCCGCTTCAATAGTGCCGAGGGGGATTCTTTGACTCTGCAATGTCGTCGCGAAGTCTGTCGGCGACCGCGTCCCCGACGGGTACGTTATGACGAGGTCGGCGAGTTCAAGCGGTACTTTATTTTTGTTGGTGACGGTGATTTGGAGTTCGGCCGGTGTTCCTCCTTCGATCTGCGGAGGCCCCGAAATGACGATGTTGATGTTGGAAGGCGGAGCGGCGAGACTCCCGCCGCCGGCGAGAAAGTAGTAACCGAAGTAGAGTATCGCCCCGATGAAAAAGATTACTGCTCCGCCCAAAAACCACCAGAGTGCCGACCGCATAAGTCCGATAGTCCGGGGAGCCACGACGACGCCGGCGACATGCTCTTGCGGTTCAACGAACTCGTTCCCGACACTGAAATTAGGCGCTTCAAGCGGACGGCGTTCGCGGTCTTTCAGCTTGTCCGAAAGCGAGCGCGAGTACATCGTACGGCGCAAGCGCTCAACCTTGTCCTTCTCGTGCTCCGAGGGCTCCATTTTGGAATTATATCACCCTGCCGCCCCGCAACCCGTTAGAGCTTGAGGCGGTATACGTTGGTTTCCTTGATGGTAAATCCGAGTTTTTGATACAGCTTATTTGCCGCGACACGCGCCGGACGCGAAGTAAGCCCGAGAGAAAGCAATTTCCGCTTCCTCGCGATGGCGATAGTCCGTTGCACGATCTTCTCGCCCAGACCACGACCACGATATGACTCATGAACAACGACATCCTCGATGTGGCCAATTGACTTGCCTATCTTTAATATCACGGCGAGCAGTGCTACACCGACGATACGCTCCCCGTCCTTGGCGACCACGAGAATCGTACTTTTATCCTTGAGCATTGCCGTAAGTTCCTTGAGGGAAATCGGCGACGTCATAATCGGCACATTCGTCCGCAATTGCCGCATGAGCTCGTTCAGATCCCGAACCGCCTCCTTCGAGGCTTTTGTGAGGACAGAAATGGTAACCATCTGCAGAGAGTACCTTTACAAATGCGTTTCTGCAATCGCCTTATTAATTGACGAGAGAAGTTTGTCGCGCATTGTCTCGGCTTCAAGTACATGCTCGTGCTCGTATGCGGTGTGCGTAAAGAGTGCCGTGGAGAGCGCCTCCGTTGAAATGTACCCGAGGGCGTAGAGAATGCGTGCGACACAGACGATCTCAATGGTGGCGAATGCTTCGACGTGCTCGCGCATCAAAGCGTCGTGCGCCTCGGCAAGTACGGCAAAGAGGTAGTCGTGCTTTTCTTCGCCGTGTACGAGCCGTATCGTGAGTTCCGCAACGCGCGCAAACGCCGAGATACTTTTCCTGTCCCCCGCGGCAGATTTAGCGGCGGCCGCGCCGGCGAGCCGCCATCCGCGCTTTCCTTTCACAAGCGAGACACGTGCGCGCGCATAACTTTGCAAGGCATACCGCATGCGCGACTTCTCGGTGCGCACGGCCGAGCACCGTGCCCGCACGAGCCCGAACTCGCGCGTGAAAAGCGTAAACATGCGGTCGCTCTCTCCGCGCTCACGGCTTCTGAGAACGAGTGCGTCCGTCTGATATTTTTGGTACATGGGTCAATCAAGCTCCACGGTGGTGTGCGTCGCCTTTTGGATGTAGTCCCGATACTTCTCAATGATTACGCGGTTTTCCGGTGATACCTGCATGCGGTACGTCGCATCCTCTCCGGGGCGCATGTTCCCGCTTTTCCGGAATGCTTGTATCTCGCGCACCGTGTCGCGAACGAATCCCTCCTCCCGCAACTCGTCCGTGAGTTGCGTGTCCAAAGCGAGGCCGTTCCCTGATTCGACTTTCTTTACATTCACCTCGTCGGCGATGATAGAAAAATATAGATCCGGCACTCCGGAGTCGCGCGGAATCGTAAGCGATGCGAGCGGCTGGCGGACTTTTATCTTCGCCGCGTCGCGCGCCTCGAGCGCCTGCGTCACGAT
>Ga0209542_10006702_pt1 | contig 22301 bp, 26 predicted proteins | sample RifCSPhighO2_01_FD_184028 | JGI IMG/M metagenome (GOLD analysis project Ga0209542, IMG submission 184028) | Soil microbial communities from Rifle, Colorado - Rifle CSP2_plank highO2_0.1 (SPAdes) (version 2) | ecosystem: Environmental > Terrestrial > Deep subsurface > Rock core/Sediment ... | reverse complement strand
CTAAATACCCAATCATTTTTAGACCAGGCAGGAAGTGGAATTGCTTGCTCAAAGCTCCAAATGGTTAAGGTGGCCAGTCCAGAGTAGCTCAGCGCTTCGTGGATAACTTTTGAAACAATGTATTCATCCTCATTCCACCAATTATATAAGATAGTCGCGAAGGTTTTCCCACCCATGCCAGGAGATAGTTCGTTCCCTTCAATTTGGAGTTCGATGGTTTTGATCAAGTGTTTTACGGTGATAGAAAAAGAGGTGGATGCCTTGCGTCCTTGGTCATCAGTTACAGTCAACTTAACCACATAGTCTCGTGCTTGATTTTGTGCGCCTCGGAAGCGGTGCGAGACTGTTTTGCCAGTTGCTTTGGGTTGGCCGTCTCCGAAGTCCCACTCATAGCTCACTAGGTTTCTCGTGGATCCAGAGGCGTCAAAAAACACCAGATCTCCTGAGCGGACTTGGTTGGAACTGAGTTGAACGACAGCGATGGGTCCAGTGGGAGTCGTTCCGCTCAATTCTGCTGTAATGGATTTTAGTGCATTGTACAAGTTGCTGTTTTTCTCTGTTGTGTAGACAAAGAGTTCAGGGAATACGCCGGGTCCACACCCGTTTCCACCTGACAGCAAGCATTGTATGAGAGTGTTTGTTTTAGCAGAGTTTTGTTGGAATAAGGCGAGATACGTATCTGCTTTGCTTTTGAAGTCTGTTCCATAAGCAGAGCTGCCTTGGATTCGGATTCCAAGGGTTGCATAGTCTTGGGCGTTTGCAAGGGTAATGAGGTCATGTGTACGGTAGAATGAAGCAAAGATCCTTGCAGCATGGCCAGGTTGTAAGGCTTTAACCATAGGGCACGTTGCCGAGTCGGTAACAGTACAGTGAAATTGATTTTTGCAACCGCACACGTCCAGCTCAAGTGTTGAAGTGCCGATGCAGTCTGCTCCGCAATGCGCTAAATAGTTATATTTGTGGGTAATTTGGATGTATCCTCTTCCTTTATAGTCCACTCCTCCATCGTACGGTGTGCTTCGGCAAGAGCCACTGATTTTATAAGTGCATCCAGGTCCCATACCATAGTCCCCTCCTTCTTCAACTGGTAAGAAGCTGCCTCCGACTTCTTTTACAAGGGTGGTCACGACGGCCGCAAGGAGTTCGGGAGTCATGCCAGTAGTAGGGGGCGGCGTCGCTTGCAAGCTTGCACTGGCTTCATTTGAGAATCCACTCGCACCAATGACATTGACGGCTTTGACTTTGTAATAATAGGTCGTACCAGACACAACATTGGCTGTGTTTTGGAAGGTCGTTCCAGCACTAGCTGTAGTGAAGTACAAGGTTTCTCCACCCGAAGTGGTTCCTCGATGAATCTCATAGTGTGTTATAGCGGATCCGCCGTTATTGCTGGGTGCGTTCCAGGACAGATCGATTTGAATCGCTCCGCCGGTTACAATTAAATTAGTGGGTGCGCCAGGGGCAGTAGTTCCTCCACTTCCTCCAGAAATCGTGACTTGGGCTTCACCGCTAAGGCTGCTTTCGCCAACGCTATTCACGGCAGAGACTTTGTAGTAGTACGTTGTTCCAGGAGATACAGAGCCATCTATGTATGAGTTGGATGAAGTTGTAGTGAATAGGGATTCTCCACCAGAAGAAGTTCCTCGGTAGACTCGATAGGAAGTAATGCTCGCACCGCCATTGTTGGAGGGAACATTCCAGGATAAAGCAACACTGTTCGTTCCGCCAGAAACAACCAGGTTGGTGGGTGCGGAAGGAACCGTCGTAGTAGGAGTGGAAGAGATCGGGGTTGCACTAACAACGCTTGTGGCAGCTCCTTCTCCGATCGCATTGACGGCACTGACTTTGTAGTAATAGGTTATCCCGTTAGTAACGGCCGTGTCTTTGAATTGTCCAAGGGAAGTCTCTGTGTAAAACGATTGAGATGAGCTGCTGGTTCCTTTATACAATCGATACTTAATGAGCGGAGACCCACCATCCGTAGAAGGTGCGCTCCAGTAGAGCTGCACAAAGCCATCATTGCCTATAGCAGAGAGGCTCTGTGGTGCAGAGGGAACCGTTGCCATCTGAATTTTAGTCAGGAAGTCTTCAGCTGCCCAGCCATTCACGCTTCCAAAGTTGACTTGCCAGAAATGGTAAAAGCCTGAGCTGCCTTTGGGGATGCCATAGAAGGGCCCAGCAGCAACACTGCCTTGAGCACTGGATCCAACGCTGCCCAGAAACGCTAAATCAGGCGGAGAGTTTCGAACATTCAGGTTGCTGCCACCGGTACCGGAAACTTGAACTGTATTTCCAACGCTAAATTTAGTGGAGGGAGAAACAAACATCTTAGTCAGCCAAGCGCCTGTAGCATCCCCATCGGCAGAGTAGCCTTCTTGGCCGTCGCTCCACCGGATTTTCCACCAAGTGTATCCGTTCGCAGAGGTCGGCCCAGACAACACAGAGCCTTGGTTGCCATCAAATTTTTTAAACAAAGCCGTTCCACTTGTGGTGGGTTGGTCGCGGACGTTCAGGCCTAAGGATCCAACGTTTTGTACAACCACAGGGTCGCCAACGCCAAAGTTGGCCGCAAGTGCAAAGGAAGACAAAAGAAACAAACCAATGATAAACAGTGCGAGTTTTTTTATCATTCAGCACCCCCCGATCCCGTTTCTGGAAAATAATATAAGGGGGGTTAGCCATAAAGTATTTATAATAAACACATATATTACATGGTGTACATAGGTATTCCGGAGACTTTCCGGAAAGGCAAGTATGGAAACCCGTAAACTCGTCAAATCCGGTACAGGCTCGTATGTGATTTCCGTCCCTAAAAACTGGCTGGATCGCCACAGCTTGAAAAAGGGCAGCTTGATCTACGTAGATCCTCAGGGAGAAAACCTGCTGCTCTTGCCATTCAACAAGAAAGGAAAAAATCAGACTCAGCGACTTATGTTGACCGCAAAGGAGCCGGTCCGAGTCATCACTCGTCGACTGATCGCAGCTTACATCTCAGGTTATGAGGAAGTCTCCATTAAGGGTCTTCGGGACAAAAAGACCGATGAAACCATTACCCAGCAGTTGAGTTACTTACCTGGTTGGGAGCTGATCGAAAAGAAGAGGGATAGTTTGTTCATTCGAGACCTGCTACGTATGGACGGCTTCACTCTGCCCCAGGCACTGAGGCAGATGGACATGACCTTGCGTGCCATGTTCAAGGACTTGTATGAGCACCGCGAAGAAATCCCTATTGAAGAATTTTATGAGCAAGATAAAATTGTAAATAAACTTTATTGGGGAATTTCAAGAGGAGTAAAGGCTGTATTAAAAAATGAAATCCCTCCAAAAGAAATCACAGATTATTACGATGTGATGCTCCTGCACCAGTTGAATGTCTCCTTAGAAGGGCTAGGGGATCACTTGAAGGAATTGGCTAAGGAAAGCAGCGCCTTAAGTGACTTGCAAAAAAAGCGAGTCGATAACATGGTGGAAGACTTGTACAAAGTCTACGAAGAGCTCATGAAAGCATACTACACCCAGAATACCGAAGTAGCGTATCATTACTTGACCAAAGACTTGTCCTTGTACGACAAAGCCAAGGGCATCTTTGGGAAGCAAAAAACAAAGGATGCAGTGATTGTTTCCCGTCGGTTGAATTCCATCGTTTTAACGCTAACTCAGATTTCTAAGATCATACGATTGCGGTAAAAATTAGAGTTCCAAACGAAGCTGCTGGGTACGTCTAGGCCTACTCAAAGTAGGTTCGGTGTAGACTCGGGGTTGGTTCTTAAGTTCACGAGCAATGCGATAATCGTAGGCGTTAGCAGTTGTTTTCCAGAAGCTACCAGCAGGCAACCAATGAAGTAACTCATAAAGTTCAGGATCCGCACTTCCTTGCACAAGGCTAGAGTATCGCTCACTGGACACAGGGATTCGAGCAGGTTCAAGTAAATCCCTTCGAAAGACTTCAAATTGTCGGAGTTGTTCTACAATAGTAGCGGCAAGGGCGATATTTCTATTTTCTTTAGCAGAGTCTAAGCAACGACGTAAGTATTCAAGTTTAGAAATCCGTGGATCACTACCAGGTTTTTCGCGGAAAGCATCCATAAGGCGCTCCTCTGCAGGCAATTCTTCAATGGTATAGCCCCTGAGTACTGCTTGTAAATGAGGGAGGTTTATATCCACTCTACTTTCAAGATCTTTTCCGTTTAGTCCGCTGAGTCTTTTCCAATCTTCTTGAGCTTCCAAAGAAAGTTTAGGATTGAGTTTTCCATAGACCCAAGATCTTCCGAATTCATAAGCAGGCTTAATGAGTTGCGAAGGAGTTTCTGCAGCTTGTACAAACGCAGGAAATCCTTCGTGTTCCCAAGGAGGGTGATAAACATGATCAGCGCCAAGATTCCAATGACGACCTTGTCCTGGGCGACGAGATTGAGTAAGAACAGATAGGAGTACAATGCGCTCTCCATCGTCTAGCCCTGGGAAAGCATCCGGAGAAGTCTCAGTTAATCCTTGATAGACAAGTTCGCGAAGATAAGTATTCCTACCAAATAAGTGAGAAATAAAGTCTTTTGTAATTTCAGGTCTGGCTACGGGTGTTCGCAGCATATCTAAGAAAATCAGCCCAAGTATATAAACATTACGATTATTAACTACTAAGAAGTGAAGTTTTATATAGTTTATAAGGCTTTAAACCTATGTCAAGATGCAAAATCCATAGCAAATCAAAGGAATGATCTAAGAAACCAATACAGCATTCACGCAGCCTTCCTGTCCAGGTCGATTGGTTATACGCGCCAACCCTTTAGGAGTCTCGATAACAGCCCCCTTTGTCATGATGTTTCTTCGAACGTAGTGTCGATTGGCCGGGTTTTCTTTGATGTTCTTGATCTCCACAACCGTGATTTTCTTGGTTTTAGGGTCTAGGACATTGGCTTGGTTCACAGCCAAGGCAACAAACTGTTTGTGTCCTCCTCGAGTTCGGCGGGCAATCTTAACCAATTTAGATAGTTTAGTCAAAGCAGGGGAGTTGCCTTTATTAGCGACGCGTTTGGCATAGACATTCTTGTACCTACCCCCTGTAGGCTTTCGTAAGCTTCGATCTTGAATAATAACCATAATAAGCTGGAAACGGAAGTGGTTTAAAAAGCTTTGGTTCAGAAGGAAGCAAAGTTCGAGACGACAGTTTTAACAACTTTGGTTCAAAAAACAAAAGTTCAAGATGAGTCTAGTAAGCTTTCTTATCAGTGAATCCTAAAGGTTTTCTACAAAAAAATGCAGAACTACTCTTCTTCCTCAACGCCTTGGTTGGGTACAGCTGATTTGCTGATGATCATGATGTCGCCGATGGCCTTCACCAGTTGGTGGGGTACAATAACGCCTTTTGCGCTGCCCAGTACTTTGTTCAAGAAACTGTGTTTCGTTGCACGAACGCGCCATCCGAAAACTTTGCTCTGCGTCAAAATGGCTTCTTCGACATCGCCAAAGTAGTCACCTTGGTCGGTAAATACGCGCATCTCGTAGCTTTCCGACACGCGTTTCATCTTGAGCATAGCTCTTTTTAGGGCGTTACGTCTATATAAAGCTTGCGCTCTGGCATGTTTACGAAAAATATATAAACCCAAATTAAGGTTGTAGAAGAATAAAGAGGTGGGTTGAATGGGACTCGATACTGTAATTTTAGCGATTATCATCGGTACTTTAGCAGCGATTGTCTACAGTTTGCGCATTTTGGTGCTTTTGGAGCGCCGAATCAGCCGCATTGACAAGCACATCGAGTTGATGACGATGTCTGTGCTGCGGGAAGAGCATAAAATCGAGCAGGAGGAGCAGCACTTGATGAGCATGACTTCTCGAAGGTCCGCTCGTCCGGCGCGCAGAAAAAAGCGACGTTGATCAAGCATGTATCCTTAAAGCACGGCTGGTATTATTTTTATCGCCTACACACAACGAAGTTAGATCAGTTGTGTGGGAATGGTTTTTCTAAATTGCACCAGTATTTAGAAGCTACATTCAAGCAATGCCCGAATGAGTTTTTTGAAAAGGGCCCGAGAAGCAGCAAGTTAAGGATGGACTTAGGAATCAAACCAACAGAGATCAAACATCATGAAGTCTGTCAGTTAGCCGAGCAAGGCCTTGCAACCGCTCATTATGGTACGGCACACAGCAATGTGCAGATGTTCATGCTGCAAAACGACAGCACTAGCATTGGCATGGAAATCCCGATTTGGCTCCATCCGAAGGAATGGAATCGTTTCGAAAAAACATTTGAAAGCAAAGACCCTCTTTCCGGCCATATCGATGTTCTTCGCATTGAAGGCGACAAGGTGTGGGTGTGGGATTTCAAGCCAAATGCTGACAAGGAAAAATACGCCACCACGCAGACCTTCTTCTATGCCTTCATGCTCTCTCAGCGTTCAGGCATTCCACTGGATAAGTTCATGTGCGGCTATTTCGATGAAAAGACGAGTTTTGTGTTTAAGCCGGAATTGAAATGGATAGATAAAAGTTTATAAAAAAGAGCGATTTCACCTTATTATGGCTTCACCAGGAGCATGGGAAAGTGTAAAAGTTAGATTAACCAAGTCAGGTCGAGGAATCGTCAGTCATTTTGTCAGTCAATTGGACGATGAAGAGATTCTGGAAGCAACGGCAGATCAAGTCCTTACTAGTTTAGATCAGGTTGCGGGAATTGACGTGGAATCAGAGGAAAATGGCAAAAAAACACGAATTGTGGATGAAAGTACAAGAGAAGAGCTATACTCTATCTATGTGAGAAACCATGGCGAAGGAAGAAAAGACGTATGTATTCAACCAACAAACAAGGAGGCAAGAAAGTATTTGAGACAAATGTTTAGAGATGAGTAAAATTCTTGCAAGATTCCATCAAAAGATCAAAACATTTATATATCAACTTAATATCTATACATACAAACATTATATTTAAACATGCAACTCCAACAATTCAACCCAACCTTGAAAACTCTTCGTACTGTAGAGGCAAAGCTCAAAGAGCTCGGCGCCGTCAAAAGCATTAATGAATTGAAAGAAGAGTTAAGTAATAAAATATCGCACCAAACCATTAAAGAGTGCCTAATCTACTTAGAAGAGAAAAAGGTCATCATTACTTCCATTAGTGGAGGGGTTGCATACGCACCACCACGTGACCTGTCTCGAGTAAAAAATCGCGGGATCACATTATAATTCCGAAAACTTTCCGCTTTTTCCAAGCAAGGTTATTTATTCTACAACAAAACCCACAGTAAGATGAAAGCCATCTTAAGATTAATTTGCCAAGCAGCAGAAAAATACGAAGAACTAATCTCACAGAAGAATAAAGAGAGTTATCTGCTCCTGAAAAAATTAGATTTTTTCAAGGAATTAATAAAAAAAGATGAATCTTATGGCGAACCTATTAGAAAAAATAATTTAACTAAGAACAGAAAATTATTGAATATGTTCTTTCAACGTTATGATTATAGAGAATTATACAATTTAGATAACTGTTACTGTTGCGATCTTACTCGCACAGAATGGAGGATGCTTTATACGTTAATGAAAGATAAGAATGAAGATATCTTATACATCCTCTGCTTCATGATCATCGACCATAAAACATATGAAAAATATTTTACGTAAGCACAATGTTTTTAAGGAGGTACTCATCTCGAACATGTAATGAAGGCGTTACAAGAAATCTGGCCTAAGTTCTTGCAGCTATTGTGGATTCCCATTCTAGCTATTTTTGAATACGTCCGATACGAATACGATATAATGGCCGGTTTCCGTTTCTTGTTCTTGCTGGCCGTAATTTTAATCATCTATGATTACCTACAAACAAAGAAGCACTTTCAATTATTCCAGCATATAGCCGGGCATACTTCAGCCACCACAACGTTAATGGGGATTTCAATCGTTTTAGCAGCACTGGATTATGACCTTGCAAAAGCTTCGATCCTAATGATGGTGCTTGGAGACCTGTTCGCAGGGGTCGTTCGTAGAACCTTGGTCAAGGAAAAGTCAGACTATTGGAAGAGTTTTGCAGCGTGTTTCATTGGGTGTCTCATCGCTGGGTTCTTAGTGTTAAGCAATCCGGCATTCGTCTTGATCATGGCCCTGGTTGCTTCCTGGGTGGAAGCCAAGATCTTTGTGTTGGATGACAATCTATTCATGGTGCTTTTGGCAGGTTTGACAGGTCAGATCCTTCGATTTCTAGCCATGTAACACTACTATATAATAGTAAATATGGCAATATTTATAAAAAGGCAATCTCTTCTAGAACCTATGAGAATCGTAAAACCTCTACTTATAGCGAGTTTAGGGCTTATAACTGCTGGCTGCTTGGATGATCGAGTCGAAAAAGCAAGGCCGACCCCTCGAGCCCAAATATGTCCTGCACCCCCTGTTTGCCCTGCGCCTCCTGTCTGTCCTCAACCCTCAACTATTTACGTAGAAAAAGTTTGCCCAGAGAGCAACAACAGCAGATTGAACCTTCAACCACGAGAACATTCTACTTTTTTGATGTATACCATGATGCCTGACAAGGGAGAGATCAAGTGGGAAATCGATCGAAATGCTTACTTCACATATGCTTCGCAGCCACACAACATAAGCTCTCCTCGGGACCTTCTAAGGTTTGTAACTCCCCAAGATCCTTACATTCAAAAATTAGCTTCCTGGCTTGCGGAAGGAGCGCGTTCAAAGGAAGAGACCGCACAAACAATTCTGAATTTTGTTCACTCTCAGATTTACGTACGGGAACCCCCCAATCAAAATTATGTAAAATATCCTTTAGAAACACTAGTGGACCATGGAGGAGATTGTGAAGACCTATCTTTATTATCTATATCATTAATGAGAGCGGCCCGAATAGATGCAGCATTGATATGGTTTGATTCACAACCAAGAAAAGATAATGGGCATATAGGGATTGGTGTAAGCGGCACATTTCAGGGCGCCGCGTGGAAAGCAGAAGGGAGAAATTATTTCTACGCTGAAACCACCGGCACAGAATGGTCATCCCATCCTTCTAATTGGAGAATAGGAGATCTTCCTTCAGAGAGCAATCGATCTGCTAAAATAATTGTGGTTCCATAAGCTTCTCAAAGTCCAATCTTAATAAATAGCCGCAAGTCGCTCAAACGGACACCCTTTTTCTTCGCATAATTTCTTTGTTAGCACATAACTAGAAGGGGTCTGCTCAAGTTCCTTCGTGCGCAAAAAGCACCAAGGTATCCTCAAAAACTTGACGGCCACCCAAGCCTCAACGCCAGTCTTAGCAGCATACTCGTTCAGTTCGTCAATTTCAATACGGGGAAAGTACTTCTTCTCGTCATTCGTAGCTTTCACCTCAATTGCCAAAATTCGTCCTTTGCAACCCACAATCAAATCAGGGCTTGGGCGTTGACTGCTTCCGCTGCCCGCAATGCGATGCGCCGTCCAACCGGCTTCCCAGAATTTATGGATCAGTTCACGCTCAGCCGCGCTGCCTTTGCTTTTTCGTCGAGAAGGAGGGATGCCCATTTAGATGACCTCCAAGTTAAGTTCTTTGATGTGTTGAAAGGATTTATCATAAGTAACAAGACTCATATTGTTTTCATAAGCGATAGCGGCTATAAGTAAGTCAGCAAAAGAGAACACTTTTCCTTTAGGACTATATTTGTCTCTGAATATGGCCATAATCTTAGCGGTGCGTTGAGTGGTGTGAAGCACGGGGAACTGGGAGAGGAATACCATCTCTTTATGTCGACTTCGCTCCGACTTATTCCGAAGCCCATATAAAAATTCTGCTTCAGTCGGAAAAGCTATGAAGTATTCTGACAGGTATTTTTGGCTTAGGATCGCCATTTTTTGGAAGGTTTTTTCATGCTTCCTGCTTAGATCGATTAAGATAGAAGTGTCAAGAACGAGCATGCTACACCAAGTCTTTTCTCATGGCACGAGCACGCTTGATCATGTCTTCAGCTTCATGATCAGATATCAGCTTAGGCATAGACAAAAGTCGTTCCCAAGTCATGGGGGACTGGTTCTTGTGTACAAGGCGACTAAAAAACTTTCCCATATTCATTTTATGTTGTTTAGCCATTTTCCGAAAGGTTTCCCAATCCTCCTCTTTCACTCCTTTGATCGTTTTGACGGTTTCCATAAAAGTAATAAAGTAATACTTCTATTTAAATGTTTCGAGAAGAGCAAATAACTGATTAACATCTGAAATTACATGTCGAACGCCGAGTTTCTTCGTCTGTTTTCGGTCGAACACCCCCGTGAGAACGGCAACAAAAGGAACTCCAGCGCGTTTCGCCGATAGGTAATCTCTAGGTGCATCTCCAATATAGATGGCCTCAGAAGGTTTGACGTGAAGTTTACTCAAGGCACGCAAAAGCAAGTCCGGCGCAGGCTTTCCATGTCGAACATCGTCTGCACAGCTCAGGTAGTCAAAATAAAGATTTAGTCCTAACTCATTGCGTAAGTAACGAAGGGTTTTGCGCGGAGCGCCGGTACACAAACCTAAGGAATACTTCCGCCCAAGGTTTCGCAGCATAGGCCGCACGCCAAAAATGAGCTGTATGTTGCGATAAAAAGAGGGGGTTAACACTTCTTTATGATAAGCACGATGCAAGGGATTAAACTGCTTTTTAGAAGCAAAGTGGTGAAGCAAGGCCTGGTGCTCCTCTCCAAAATGAGCAAGAAGAGCTTTTTCTTTGATGCGAATTCCATATCGCTTAAAGAGGGCAAGGTAGGCTTTCACATAAAGCGCATTGCTTTTCGCAAGCACACCATCGAAGTCAAAGAGAATGGCTTTGATCATCTCAGCTTATAAAAACAGGAGAACTTAAAGGTTTCTATTGATTGATCTCATACACCAAGTTAACACTCGTCTGCACGTCCACTTTGCCTGGAGTGATCGGGCTAGGGGCTGCTTCAGCAGCAACATCCATTGCTTTATTGGCGGCAAAACGGTAGTCAGAATAGTAAGGAGTGTATCCTCCAGATTCAGAGGCACTTAAGACTTTTCCAAGGCGAATGCCTAGGCTGTCTGCAATGGCTTCTGCTTTTTCTTTGGCTTTCTTGGAAGCGATCTTAAGAGCCTCCCCTTTGACTTGGATTTCTTTTTGTTTGCTAAGACCAAAGACAACATTATCAACCGAGTTGGCACCGGCTTTGACGGCGTCGTCAACCATTTCACCGAGCTTATCTAAGTCCTTGACCGTAACCTTGAATGCATGTGTCACCGTATAACCTCGGATTTGGTAGGTTTCAACCGTATTGGGGTCTTTGGGGGGGATGTAAACCCGTTCGGGGTTCACATTGTAACTGCTGGTTTCAATGTCTTCTTCCTTTAAGCCATTGTTTAAGAAGGTATCTTTTACTTTGTTTGCTAAGGCCTTATTATAAGTTTGAGCTTCACTCGCTATTTTTCCTTGGGTAACAATTTGAACATACGCAGTAGCTTGGTCAGGACTGGTGGTAATTTCACCTTCTCCGCTGCTTGAGATTTGAGGAATTTGCTGATTCGGGTTGACTTGCATGGTGCAAGCAGCTAAGAGTAAAAAAGCGATTGCGGTAAATAGCAGGTAGAGTCGCATAATTTTTGGAGATCAAATGAATTTATAAGTTTTGTGGATTATTAAATCGCTCGTTTAATCAATATCGTTTTCTTCGCCGTGTTTGAGTAACCATACCATAACTCTACAACAAGGGGCGTTTGATAGGCGCTTTTGATCGGACCGAAGGGGATGTCATAGCTGCAAGTGATTTCACCTTCTCCTTTTTCATTCAATCGTATGAAGTCGTTAGGGCTGCATTTCAATCGCCTTGGATCGCCTGAAACCCGAACGTCTCCAATCCATACAATGTTCTTGTCCGACTCGGTTGTTCGTTGGGGTGCGTAGGGACTGCATTTTTCAATGCGGCCGATGTCCCAGACTTCGCCTTTTCCTTGATTTTTGACGTGAATGGTAAACCGTGCTTGTCGAGGAGTGTTTTCTTGGTCAATTCGGGTAACCGCAACCGGAGCACCTTGTCCTTTAGTGCCCACATAGGGTTTGGGAATGCAAACTTTAGTCGCATCCGAAAAAGGTGCAGGGTCAACGCAAACAATGGGAGCCGCATGGGTTGTATACAAGTAACAGTTCGTGATCAAAAAGTCTTGGTTAACTTGATCCAGACCTTGGGGCCAATTGGCAATGTTAGCGTCAAAATCTACATACGCAATATCCCCCCCCGGGAATTCAGGGATGTTTCCAGCCAGTAAATATTCAGTGCCGAAGTTTCGCTGAAAACTGATACCGCTGAACAGCCCGATCAGAAGGCGACCACGAGTTCCATAGTCAATGTTGATGGCAAATTTGTCTCCGCCTTGAAAGCCAAATCGGCAGTCTCCTGAGATTCCTTGGCCTGAGTCGCCAGGTTGGCAGCTGACTTGTAAATCTCCATCGCCAAAAATGCTGTTGGTCAGCCCAAATTTGCTAAATATATTTTTTAGGTTGACTTCAAAGTCTCCTCTTCGATCAATGCCAAACGTCACGTCGTTGTCGCATTGAAAGATGCCTCCAAAAGTTCCGAAGCCGATGTTGCCAATGCTGATGCCGCAGGTGCCTCGAGCGCGAGTATTGGGGTTGATGCCGAATACTTGAATCATATTGGGATCATAGCCTGATAAGTAGATGCCACCTCGTGCAAAGCTACTGCCGGTGTTCGCAACGCGAACATTCACATGAAACCGATTGTCCGGTGTATCAGAGTAGTAATAGAGCTTAGCAGGGGGGTTGCCTTTATCGGCAAACCCGATGTCGATGCCTTTGATGCCTTCAAAGTATTTGCGCTCTTCTGGAGGGGGTGGTGCGCCGCCCAGGGTGCAAGAAATCATAAGTAAAACCAGGGCCAGTAAAAAGATGGCGATCGTCCTCTTTTTCATCAAAGGATTCCTAGGGAGCTCGATATATAAAGTTTACTAGTAATATCGTCTATGGACTCTACTTTGCAAGAACAGGAATACGCCGCCAAGTATACAAAGAATGCCCACCACAGTGAGATAGGTTGGGTTGGCCGCATCGAATTCAAGAGGCACAAATTGAAGAGAGGTATTAAGGGAGAAAAGACCAACCAGCACGAGGCCAAGGGCAATTAAAAATGTAAAGGAATTGCTTTGGTTATTGCCACTAGGATAATACGACATTTCCAACTTATACTAAATCTAGTTTATATATTTTTTGTATGGAAGGGACGCAAGTCGAGCCTATCAAAAGAGTACGTGGAAAGCTAAGTCGATAAGTGAAAACCTTCCGACGAGAAAAAAAGAGCCGTATTTTCATCAAGCATTTTCGTGTAAAATCGCTCTCGTCCACAAGCCCTTTTTTAGGAAATCTATTTTTGCAGTTTCCCAGAGGCATCCTCCTCTAAGCTTTCCACGTACTCAAAAGAGCAACCTTTAAAAACCACCTTCTTGTCCAGAGGTTTATGGCAGTCGTTGGTTTCAGCTTTACAAAGATGATCGCAGAGCGTAAGAAGCTGATTAAGGGTAAGATTACGATCAACAACACAGTAAACCTATTGGAAGTGGAAGAGAACGAACTCCCCGTAGAAGCAAAAGGGAAAAGTCTAAAATTGATGTTTAGTTTCTCAACAAAATATGAGCCTGATGGTGGCTTGATCGAATTAAATGGGGAAGTCATTTTCTTGGATGAAGAAAAAAAAGTAAAGGAAGCTTTGAAGCAGTGGAAAGCCACCAAAAACTTGCCGAGTGACATGACGGAAGAGATTTTGAACAACGTCTTAGCCAAGTGCCATATTCAAGCGGTCGTTTTGAGTCGGGACATCAACCTACCCCCTCCCGTCGCCATCCCCAAGATTGGCATTGCGGCAGTCCCGGAAACGACCCTAGCCGATTCTAAGAAGAAAGGTTAAATTATTCTTGAATGAACTGAAAAGGTCGAGTCTCTACAGCAAACTGTGCTCTTACAAAAATCTTGAACGTGCTTATCAGAAGGCTCGGAAAGGAAAAACGCTCAAACCGTACGTCATTGAATTCGAGAAAAACTTGAAAAGGAATCTTCTTGCGCTCCAGGCAGAATTGACTTTTCACACATATCATCCAAGACCTTTGAAGATTTTCATCCTTCGCGATCCTAAGACTAGAAGGATCAGCAAATCAGATTTTAGGGATAGGGCTGTTCACCATGCGATCTGTAACATCATCGAACCTTTCTTTGACAAAATCTTCATTTGCGACAATTACGCTAACCGGAAAAGAAAAGGCAGTTTCAAAGCCATCGAGCGCTTCGACCACTTCAAGCGAAAAGTATCAAAGAATAACACTCGTACTTGCTACGTGCTCAAAGCCGACATCAAACACTACTTCGACACCGTAGACCATAAAATTCTTCTATCCTTGCTTGGTAAGAGAATAGAGGACGAAAGAGTACTATGGCTTATCAGCCGAATTCTGAAAAATCATCATGTCGAGCGAGAAGGTAAAGGCATGCCTCTTGGTAATCTTACCAGCCAATTCTTCGCTAATGTTTACTTAAATGATCTGGATCAGTTCGTCAAGCATGAATTGAAAGCAAAGCATTACATTCGTTATGTGGACGATTTTGTTATTCTATCTTCGAAGAAAAGTGAGCTGGAAGCCTACAAGAAGAAAATCGATGAGTTTTTGCAAGCCAAACTCTTATTAGAGCTTCACTCGGATAAGTCTAAAGTCCTAAAACTGAATACCGGCATCAGTTTCCTCGGTTTTAGGCTCTTCTACCATAGTAAGCTCATTCGGAAAAAGAGCCTTAACAAATTCCAGCGAAAATTCAGACAGTTAAAAGAAGCTTACAAGACCAATAAAGTTTATGACCTTAAAGTTGTCTAACCGAAAAGCCGGCACTTAAGACGTTACTCAACAAAAGTCCAAGAAATCAGAAGGTTTATAAACTTAAATTCTATCCATCTTATTCATGAAGAAAAAGAAGCTATCGGAAAAGGAATGGGATAAGAAGTTTAAAGAAATTCAAGCCAACCCCCAATTTCAAAAAGACGTAGATGCGTTCATTAAAGCGACTACTTCTACTTCTTTCTAAACATCTCCAACAAGTTTTCATAATCCAAAAAATTCGGTGTCCTATAGCGCCACAGCCGATTCACTTTATTATATACCAACTGCGCTCTTTCACTAAGTAACGTCTTTTGGTCCCCTGAACAAACCACATCCAGGTTGTTAAGAGTAGCACATGCGACAACCAGGAAATCAACACCGATTTCGCTCCAGCTTCGCAAGCCTTTAACCTCACGATACTGCTTATAATATCCCTTCCCAAAATTAACAATTCTATCTGAGTTTGAAAGAATATGCCCTTCCGTTATCCAATCATACAACTCCAACAAAGCAATGCGCGACTGCCTAGCGACCTCCTTATCTTTTGGTATGTCTCTTAGCTCTTTCCGTACAGGTTGAAAGCCATAAACAATGAAACCTTTGTCATTTCTGATCCGATGCTTTAGCTCTATCGCATCATTTTCTTTTGAGAGAAAGCCATATATATTCGTGTCAAAAGTAACCCGCAACATGATCAAATACTGCAAAAAGGCTATATAACTCTTTCGCCTATAATAACACGCCAAAGCCGCAGGACCCAATAAGTTTATGAATCAGGCTTTTTTCATTTTCTTTGTCCCAGCTGCCCCATCTCTAATATGGAGCTTTGGAGTAGCTTGGAACTACACGCCTTTTCACTACGGCCATTCTAATGGCTATAAAATACAGCCTCAACACGACGAATTCGCAAGAATTCGTGTGCAAAGGAATCTCAAGGATTCCTTGCACCAGAAATCTGTAGATTTCTGTGTGCCAACGACAACAACAACCTAGACAACAATAACGGCCGTTTGGTTGGAATAGTCAAGCTAAACGCTGGGACACTCTTTATTTTCCACAGAAATCAGAATATCTTTTGTTTCTTCATCATTCCTCACAAAACTATATAAATCTTCATCAAATTAGCACGTTCAATGGCGAAGGATCTTAAGCTGAAAGTGGCTGAAGCCGTTCAGGATGATATCAATAAAGGGATTGTTCGTATAGATAGTAATTTCATGCGAGAGATTGACATCAAGCCTGGCAACATTGTAGAAATCAAGGGGGAGCGCAGTACGGTGGGCATTGCCGACCGAGCCCTTCCAGGGGACATCGGCCTAAATATAATCCGTATGGATCCCTTGATTAGAAGAAACGCAAAGACTACCATTGGAGAGTTGGTCACAATCAAAAAGGCGGAAGTAAAGGAAGCCAAAAAAGTCATCATCGCCCCGGCTAGAAAGGGGATCATGATCCGCGCAAACCCTAGTATTTTCAAGCAGGGGCTTTTAGGTCGCGCGGTGAAAAAGGGAGACTTGGTCTCGCTAGGGGGCGCACGTCGTCGTCGAACAACGTTATCAGACAATCCTTTCTTTGAAGATATGTTCAGTATGTTGGACGATACCATGTTGGGCTTCGGCTTGGGCGATCTGAAATTTGTGGTAGTAGATGCGCAGCCTGCTCCAATTGTTCTCATTACAGATCAGACCAAAGTGGATTTCAATCCAGAAGCAGTGGAGTTTGAGGAAGAAAAAGTCATTGACATCACGTATGAAGACATTGGGGGCTTAAAAGAAGAATTGAAAAAAGTTAGAGAAATGGTTGAGCTCCCGCTAAAACATCCAGAGCTTTTCGAGCGCCTGGGCATCGAAGCACCAAAAGGAGTCTTGCTGCACGGTCCACCCGGTACAGGTAAAACCTTACTCGCTAAGGCCGTCGCAAACGAAACCGATGCCAATTTCATCTTGATCAACGGCCCAGAGATTATGTCAAAATATTATGGACAGAGCGAGGAAAACCTTCGTAAAAAGTTTGAGGAGGCGCAGAAGAACGCGCCCAGCATCATTTTCATCGACGAGATTGACGCCATTGCCTCCAAGCGAGAAGAAGCCCGTGGCGAAGTGGAACGACGAGTCGTGGCGCAACTCTTGGCCATCATGGACGGCTTAAAGTCGCGAGGAAAAGTGATTGTCATTGCAGCCACAAACATTCCAAATTCTTTGGACCCAGCACTACGCCGTCCGGGTCGCTTCGATCGAGAAATTGAGATTGGGGTTCCTTCAAAAGAGGGGCGTTTAACGATTCTAAAGATTCATACGCGGAACATGCCGCTGGCAAAGAACGTGAGTTTGAAGAGGCTCGCGGAAATCACACACGGCTTTGTTGGAGCAGATCTAGCATCCCTTGCTAAAGAAGCAGCCATGGTGGTTTTACGCCGTGTAATTCCAGATTTAAATTTGAAAGAGGACGCAGAGATTTCAAATGAGATTTTGGAGAAGCTGAAGATTTCAGCGGAAGACTTCTGGGAGGCACTGAAAGTGGTTCGTCCAAGTGCCATGCGAGAAGTCTTGGTCGAAGTTCCAAATGTCAGATGGGATGATATTGGTGGTCTAGCAGGGTTAAAACAGGAGTTAATTGAAGCTGTTGAGTGGCCATTGAAACATAAAGAGGCCTTCCAGCGCATGGGAGTAAACCCTCCAAAAGGAGTGTTGATCTATGGCCCTCCCGGTACGGGTAAGACGCTTCTTGCAAAGGCCGTAGCAAACGAATCCGAAGCGAATTTCATCTTAGTGAAAGGGCCGGAGATGTTGAGTAAATGGGTGGGAGAGTCTGAAAAGGCCGTGCGAAAAATCTTTGAAAAGGCTCGTCAAACCAGCCCCACGATTATTTTCTTTGATGAAATCGACGCCATCGCTCCGCGAAGAGGCGAAAGCGGCGACAGTTTCGTGACCGAACGCGTGGTCAATCAGTTATTGACGGAAATGGATGGCCTGCAAGAGCTCACCGATGTGGTCATCATCGCCGCAACCAACCGGCCGGACATTTTAGACACCGCTCTCTTACGCCCAGGCCGTTTCGATCGCATCATCATGGCCCCCGTCCCAGACACAAAGGCTCGGGAGGATATTTTCAAGATTCATATGAAAAAGATGCCGCTTGATCCGGATGTGGATATGAAAGAATTGCTGGCCAAAACAGAGGGGTATGTAGGAGCGGACATTGAAAGCATCTGCCGGGAAGCCGCCATTCTTGCTTTAAGAGAGAGCATGGATTCGAAAATCGTCAAGATGGAGCATTTCAAGAAGGCGTTGAATAAGGTGCGTCCAAGCGTAACCAAAGACATTGAAAAGGCTTACGTGGATATGGAAAAGCACTTCCGCTCAGCACGAAGTGAAGAAATGAAGGAAGAAAAACCGAGTTATTATGGGTAATTCTGGGTAATTTTACATACAAAAGGGCAATGCTTAAAAAAAAGATTCAGATCCAAGAGTGTGAAATGATGTCAGAAGGTGAAGTGCGTATTGAAAGGTTAAATAATGGAGTTAAAGTCATAGAACAAATCGGGTCAAGATTAAAAGGTTTTACGATAGTAGCAGGAATCCCTGCAGGGGAATGCTTTGATCCCTTAGGAAAAGCAGGGCTTGGGCATTTAGGTGAACATGTTTTTTCTGGAAAAGAAGGGGGAGGGATTTACCGTTATGGAGCAGAATTAGTAAGAAGAAGGTTAGTTGGAAACGCAGCAAATGGAGAGGATTTAACATGGTTTTATATCAGTGGAGGAAGTCCTACTAAAGTTCCTGAAGCACTCGACTTGCTCTCGACCAGTTTAAAATCTCCTCCTTCAGAAGAAGAGCTGAAGATACATAAACGAATTGTACGAAGCGAATTATTAAATTATTCAGGAGATCATGATCGCAAAATAACTTGGGGGTTGGGAAGTTTATTTTCCAGGTGTGAAGACGATTTTCTTGCAGCAAATCTGAACGATTTAAGCAGCATCCGATTAGAGGACATCTTAGGGTTTCAAGAGACTTATATAAGAGGGCAATCACTCTATATAGCTATGACAGGCAATGTTCCTAATGGTTTTATGGGGATGGTTGAAGAAAGATTAGGAACGCTTCCTGCAAATGGAAGTTGTTTGCCAGAATATGTAAAACCCATCATCTGTACACCTTTTTTGAGGTATTTCGCTTTTGGTTCTGAACCGGGTGTAGCAGACATAGCCTTATGTTATGACCTACCAGTCGCTAGAGATCCAATGCAAGAGGCTAAATTAAGAGTTTTGGCAGCCGCTATAGGAGGTAGTGACTCAGGGCTTTTAGTCCAGCAATTAAGAGGAGAAGCAGGTGTGGCGTATAATCCAATAGCAACATTCGACAGGGATAGTGTAACAGGAGACAGAATAGCTATTAAATTTTTCTGCAGTACAGATGATATTGGAATTGCAATGAGTGGACTAGTGGGGGTCATGCAACGAATTAAGCAGGAAAAACTTTCAGGAGAAGCGCTGCATTTAGCAAGGCTCGAAGCAAAATCAGATCTGCGACATTTTCTAAAAGACGATGGAAGGGGTGTGATGATGATCGAGCACGCTTTATGGGGGAGGGCTTTACCAGCAGAGCTAGCAAGGAACATAGGAAGAGTATCGGTTGACGAAGTATATGTAGCAGCAAATAATCATTTGAATGGAAATCATGCAAGCGTATTAGTGGGACCATCAGGCACAGAGCGTTATTTGAGTGATCTTCAGTTATAAGAATCTTTATAAACCGTCTTCTCGTTCCCTTCGGCCGTATGGACTCAGTTTTTAATAAGAACGTTCGCAATGCCAAGTTCGAGGAGATTCTAGGCCAGAATGAAGTAAAGGCTCAGCTTAAATCAGCGTTATTAATGGATCGTCATATTATCCTCGTCGGTCAGCCTGGGATTGGTAAAACTACCCTAGCAAAGAATGTTTCCAAGCTTCTTCCGGAAATAACAGTAAATGATTGTTCGTTTCATTGTGTTCCTTCAGAACCAGTCTGCCCTTCATGTGCAGAGGCAAAGGAGAAAAAGAAAAAGATCGCAACGAAAAAACTGTCGGGAGAGCAGTTGTTCATTCGTGTACAGGGCAGTCCGGATCTCACCGCAGAAGACTTACTAGGAGACATTGACCCGGTCAAAGCATTGAAGTTCGGCCCACTTTCCACGCAAGCATTCGCTCCTGGTAAGATTTTCAAGGCCAACCAAGGGGTCTTGTTTTTCGATGAAGTCAATCGCTGTTCTGAAAAGCTTCAAAACGCTTTGTTGCAAGTGTTGGAAGAGCGAAGAATCACCTTGGGCACGTACAGTTTTGATTTCAAGGCAGATTTTGTTTTCATTGGCACGATGAATCCAGATGATGCCTCTACAGAGCCGTTAAGCGATGTCTTCTTGGATCGGTTTGATTTCATTTACATGAACTACCCAGAAACAGTGGAAACAGAATTCGAGATTGTGAAATCCAAGGGTAAGAAATCAGCTGACTTCCCAGATCGTCTTTTATTGTCCGTGGTTAACTTCATTCGGGAGCTGCGCGCAGATAAGGGGATTGATAAAAAGCCAGGGGTTCGTGCCACGTTGGGTTTGTACGAGCGTGCTCAGTCCAATGCGCAGGTGCATGGCCGCAACACAGTTACAATCAAGGATGTTAAAGATGTATTGATCTCAGTTTTAGCGCATCGCATCAGTCTTAAACCCTCTATAAAATATCTACAGAGCCCAAGTAACTTTTTGTTGGAAAGGTTCGGGAATGTGGAAGAGGAAATGGGTGGTTCACTTTGACGAACCACAAGAAGCTTTAGCAGCTGTAACGTTTCAGAAGGCCACACAGATTGAAGAGTTAAGTGGCAAATTGGCTTCTCAAGACGACGAAGATAAGTTAATGCACACCGTTCTAGAAGGTGATAAGGAGGCGTTGGATGAAGGTAAAATCATCACAGAGAGCATCAACCAATCCTTAGGTAGTTTTACACCGGACCTGATGTTTAAGAATATGGTGAAGGATTTCAAGCAGGCTAAAAACTTGTATGGGGAAACCTTAATCCGTCTTCTCACCGGTTACGATGCTGAATACGTGAAGAAAAACATCTCCATCCCGGAGTTTCAGCGTCAGGTGAAGGGCAACATAGAGAAGAAGGTGAAAGATCTGAAAGATAAGGGCTTATTGGATAAGGAAGGCGTTGCAACCGAAAAGGCCCTCACCATCAGCTCACTAGTGTTATACTTAGAAGAACTCTCCCACTTAATCCCTAAGGGTTTCGGAGAGAAGAAAGAGAAAAAAATGGACTTATATGGGGATCGAGAGGGGATCAAAAATTATCAAAAGACGCGCTACCGAGATATCGCCATCCGGCCCAGCATCAAAACCGCCATCCGCAGACATCATGTGGAGATGGAGAAGACAGATCTGAAAATATTTGAGCGTAGAAAAAAAGGAAAGATCAGCATCATTTACGCTTTGGATGCCTCAGGCAGCATGAAAGGTCAAAAAATCAATGTAAGTAAAAAAGCAGGCATTGCGCTGGCCTTCAAGGCGATTGAGGAAAAAAACAAGGTCGGTGTAATCGTATTCGGGGATGATGTGAAGGTGGCCGTGGAACCGACTTTGGATTTCAAATCATTGCTCCATGAACTGATCCAGATCCGTGCCTCAAACCAGACCAATCTGGCCCAAACCATTCATCGCGCCATTGAATTGTTTCCAAAAACGCATGAAACCAAGCACCTCATCTTATTGACTGACGCTGTCCCAACAACAGGGGAGGATCCGATCAAGGAAACCTTACAGGCCGTCAGCCTCGCAAGAGATCATAAGATAACCATCAGCCTCATCGGGATCAAGCTGGATGAGGAGGGCTTAAAGCTCGCCCGGCAGATCATAGAAGTCGGCAACGGCCGACTCATTGGCGTCCGTAATTTAGAAGCCCTGGATCGTTTAGTCTTAGAGGATTACGATGCGATTGCTTCGGGACATTAAGAAATATTAACTACCAATTACTGCCCTCACAGATGAGAACTAATTGACATCCTTCATTTTATACTCAGCTTGGGGTTCTAGCGGCGAAGTAATTACGCCTGAAGCAGCGTCTTTTCTTTTGTGGAGGTTGGCCAGGACTTCTCGGGCTTCTTGGTAGACTCGTTTGGCAGTGTCTATTTGTTCGATAATGACTGGGTCGGTTAGTTTTGCTTGTATTTTTCTTTCTACCCAGTCAGGGTTGACTTTCATGAAGCGTCCAATTTCTCTTTTTACGTGGGGTTTGTCTAAGGTGTGACCATTTGATTGAATTCTTCTGATATAAACATTGAGTTTTCTTCCTTCTTTTGGATGTTCTTCGAGGAAGGTTCTCATAAATTCATAGTGCAAGTGTACGTGGAAAGCTTCGTCGATGAATAATTAGTTCTCGTCGATAAAATTGTGGGGCCTGTAGTAGCGAAATCTTTATATCAGAAGAATTCA
>Ga0209542_10006701_pt1 | contig 22306 bp, 19 predicted proteins | sample RifCSPhighO2_01_FD_184028 | JGI IMG/M metagenome (GOLD analysis project Ga0209542, IMG submission 184028) | Soil microbial communities from Rifle, Colorado - Rifle CSP2_plank highO2_0.1 (SPAdes) (version 2) | ecosystem: Environmental > Terrestrial > Deep subsurface > Rock core/Sediment ... | reverse complement strand
AAGAAGTCCTAAGATAAACCGAGTTATAGTCTGTTCCCTGGATTAAGAAAGGCAGCATGAAGAATATAAATCCCGCCCAAAGTATCAAGAGACCAAAGAAAGATGAAATTTTACAAATACTTCTCCATATGCGGGATTCCAATCTGGATAAGCCAATTAAATTCAAGGAACCCAAGGTAAATGCAGTAAAAAGAAAAATATGATAAATCCTAAGACTCTGAGTCCAGGGAGCATTGAGTAAGAGTCCGATCTCTCTTAAATTACTGGGAACTCTTAAGATTGCTAAAGCAGGAGGTGCAAAAAGTACGTCTACTGTAAAGGCGTTAAGCAAAAAAACAATAAACAGTCCTACATAGACTGCTTGAAGAATAGTGACATATAAATTCAATCTGCTTTTCATTTACTATATTATCTCAAAGTATATCACAAATTTCAAGCGCATAATTAAATCTATACAAAGTTTTCCCAAAAGTCAAGAATGCCACTTGACAAACCGTGTAAAGTACCATACAATGTACTGTATATGTTACAGATTATAAATATTACCGATGCAAGGAGTAATTTAGGAAAACTTATTCAGAAGATAAAAACGACAAAAGAACCCATTGTTATAATACAGGACAGTACTCCTTCTGTGGTTATTTATCCTTATGACGAAATAGCAAAACGAGAAGAAGAAAGAGAGCAGCTTTTTCAACTCAAATTTAAAAAAATCTTTCGTGAAGGAGAAAAATCTTTCAAAAAATATATTCAAAAAAATTCAATACAAACTCCCCGCTCTGAAGAAGAAGCATACTCAATTATAAAAAGTGTATAAAGTCGTTGTAGATACGAACGTATTTATTTCTGGTATTCTATTTGGTGGAAATCCTCGAACAATAATCGGAGCATGGCTTGGTAAAAAATACATATTTTGCTTATCTCCTGAGTTAAAAGCAGAAATTCTTAATAAGCTGCAAAGAAAATTTCTGCTACCAATTCGCGCTATGCAAACTATTGAAGAAGCGCTGGATGCTAACACTAAGAAATACATTCCTAAAGAAAAACTTTTTATATGTAAGGATACTCAAGATAATTTCCTTTTAGAACTTGCACAGGAAGCTCAAGCAGATTACATAGTAAGCGGAGATAAACTTGTATTAGAACTAAAACAGCATAATAAAACAAAGATCATTTCCCCAAAGGATTTTTTAAAATTCCTAAAGAGCTAAAAGCATTTTGCTGGAAAGACAAATTATTGTTCAAAAGTTAATATTAAAAAGCCTTTCATGCTTTATGCTATAATTCTTGGTGTGAAAAAGAAAAGAAATCTAATTGAAGATTCGATATTTGAAGAATCAGTGAGCATTCTCAGAAAACTCATTTCTATAGATACAGTTAATCCGCCAGGCAATGAGATATCTTTGAAGTCAATTATAAAAGACGCATTTAAGGATATTGGAGCGTCTTTGGAAATTATCGAGAGTAAAAAAGGAAGAGCTAATTTTATAGGTACCATTGGCAATGGCAGTCCTTCTGTCGGTTTTTTCCCACATCTTGATACTGTTCCTTCGGGCGATGGTTGGAAAACAGATCCGTTTATGCCTGTTATTAAAGACGGAAAACTTTACGGCAGAGGATCTGTCGATAGTAAGGGAAATCTCGCTTCTTCATGGGCTGCTATTAAAAATTTTTTGAACAAACACAACAGATTTAAGGGAACAATTTATCTTGTCGGATGTGCAGATGAAGAGATGGGTTCGGAATTGGGTGTTAAATTTCTCTTAAGTAAGGGTTTTAAATGTGACTACGCTATTGTTCCAGATGGTGGATATATCGATAAAATAATAGTTGGAGAAAAAGGTGCTCTGGGACTTAGGATCAAAAGTGCTGGTGTTCAGACGCATGGCTCAACTCCAGATCTAGGAATAAATGCAGTCGAAAATCTAATTAGATTTCTTTACAAAATTATGGAAATGCCGCTTGAGGACATAACATTCCATAAATCATTCACCGGAATTACAAAAAGCGTCAATACAATAAAAGGAGGCTACGCGCCAAATGTAGTTCCTGCATATGCCGAGGCAGAGATCGACATGAGAATTCCATACGGCGTAGATGTAAATGTTATAATTGAAAGAATCAATAAACACAAAGAAGAGATTGAGAAAAAATTCAGAGGCAAATTTCATATAGAGACAATTATTAGACAACCGCATTTGACAAGCGCTAATTCTCCCCTCGTAAAAGCTTTCCTCTTGTCTGCCAAAGACTTCGGAATAAAAATGAGAATTGGTACAATGGGTGGAATAACTGATGCTAAATCACTGTCACTTGCCGGAATTGACATATTAGTCCATTCTCCCGATGATGGATCTCATTCTGCACACATCGCGAATGAATATGTAGATTTAAAAAATCTTCGTATTGCAGCATCTCTTTACTGCTCGACTCTTGAAAGAATACTTTTGTAATATCTTTCTTCCTCTCATTTTTTTTGGTATCATACAATTATGTCGGATAACATAATGGAGAAAATTGTCGCCCTGTGTAAAAGGAGAGGTTTCGTTTTTCAAAATTCCGAAATTTACGGCGGTGTAAATGGCATTTGGGATTTGGGTCCGCTTGGAGTTGCCCTTGCCAATAATATTAAAAGAGAGTGGTGGGATTCTATAGTTTTGTCGCGAGACGATGTTGTTGGACTTGATTCTTCTATTCTTTCTCACTCAAAGGTTTGGGAAGCATCGGGCCATTTGAAATCTTTTACAGATCCTTTGATTGAATGTAAAATTTGCCATGAGAGATTCAGGGCGGATAACAAAAAAGCAATTGAAGAACACGCAAAGATCCATCCTAAAACAGAGTGGACAGGCGTTAAGCATTTTAATCTAATGTTTAAAACTTTTTTGGGTCCCATCGAGGATAATAAAAACAAGACATATCTTCGGCCGGAAACAGCTCAGGGAATTTTTATAAATTTTGAAAATGTTTTAGCAACAACAAGAGTTAAGATCCCATTTGGAATTGCACAAATTGGAAGAGGTTTTCGAAACGAGATAACAACAGGAAATTTTTTATTCAGAGTACGCGAATTTGAAATGATGGAGCTTGAGTTTTTTACACAACCCGGAAAAGACAGTAAGTGGTTTGATTACTGGAGAAAAGAAAGACTGAAGTGGTACTTAAATTTAGGAATAAAAAAAGAAAATATAAAACTTGTCGACTTGCCAAAAGAAGATATTGCCCATTATTCAAAAGGAACGTCTGAGATTTGGTATAACTGGCCCTTTATGGGCTTTGGAGAGCTTGAGGGAATAGCAAATAGAGGGGATTATGATCTGACTCAACACTCAAAATTCTCCGCTAAGGAATTGTCTTATTTCGATGAAGAAAGTAAAAAAAGATACGTTCCTTATGTTATAGAGCCGTCTGTTGGGGTGGGGCGGGTAATTTTGGCATTTTTAATCGACTCATACTCAGAAGAAGAGGACAGAGTTGTCCTAAAACTTCATCCAAAACTCTCTCCCATAAAAGCTGCCGTATTTCCTCTTCTTGCCAATAAATTACCTCTTGTAAAAATGGCACGCGCTGTTTATGATAGTCTTAAAAAGTCCATAAAAGATTCAATTGCATTTGATGATAGGGGAAACATAGGTAAAAGATATTATTCACAGGATGAGATCGGAACGCCATTTTGTATAACAGTCGATTTTCAAAGTTTAGAAGATGACACTGTAACAGTTCGTGATCGAGACACAATGAAGCAGGAGAGGGTTAAGGTTGAAAAATTATCGTCCTTCATTCAACAAGGAATTAGCTGATGCATGAAAAACCAATAGCTTATCTGGAAGAAGGAAAACCTCGGGATAATTGTGCAATTGTAGGAGTTTTTTCCAAAACGCAAGATGTAATTGAACTCACCATAAATGGCTTAGTGGCATTAAATCATCGTGGACAAGAAGGAGCTGGAGCTACGGTGTCGGATGGGAGTAGCTTTTATACGGTAAAAGGATCAGGACTTGCAGAAATAGTTTTCCGGGGAGAAAAAAATGCTGAAGAAGTAGAAAGTCTCCCAAAATCCCATATTGCAGTGGGGAATGACAGATATTCTACATCAGGATCTCTTGATGAAATGCAGCCTTTTGTTGATGATGGAATTGCAATTGTACATAACGGAAATTTAGTCAACGCTGAACAGCTCAAAGATGAATTTGATATTCCTGATGAAATTGACGGCGCTAGAAGTGATACAAGAGTAGCGCTCGCAGTAATAAATAAAATGAGAGGCACTGAGGAAGAAAGAATATTGCAAGCGTTGCCACTATTTAAAGGAGCCTACTCTTTTGCATTTGCTACTAAAGATGCTTTGTTTGCAAGCAGGGACCCCAAAGGATTTAGACCGCTTATAATCGGAAAACTTAGAGACGGTGGGTATGTTGTTGCATCAGAAACAGCAGCGTTGCGTTCTATGGGAGCAAGTTTGCTGCGAGAGGTTGAGCCAGGCGAAACAATCAAAATAGATAACGAAGGCTTAAAAACAATTGCACTTGATGAAAGAAGTGAAAAACTATCTCGTTGCATCTTCGAACTTATTTATATTTCAAGACCAGACAGTGTAGTTTTTGGCATTCCTGTTATGGAATTTAGAAGAAGACAGGGTAAAATTCTTGCAAGACATCTTCCTGAGGGAGTGGATGTCATTGCTCCTGTTCCAAATTCAGGTCGAGGAGTTGCCTTAGGAATTATGACATCCGAATCCGCAAGATTTTCGGGCGCAGAATTTACTGAAGTATTCTACCCAAATCCCTATCAAAATATTGCAAAAGGAGGACCTAGAACTTTTATACTTCCAAACGGAAGAAATAAAGCAGTAACAGAGAAATACTCTGTTATAGAAACTAGTGTTAGAGGCAAATCTATTCTTCTCGGAGACGATTCTATGGTTAGAGGATCTATGCGAAGAATTGTTCAAATACTCAAAGCTCACGGAGCTAAGTCTGTACATGCTTTGATTGCTGCTCCGCCAATAAGACATGCATGTGCTTTCGGAGTAGATTTTGGAGATGGAGAACTATTGGCAAATAAAACTTCCGATATTGAAGGTCTAGATGTTGAAGGAATAAGAAGATATCTTGATCTTGACAGTCTTTACTATATTAGTTATGCTGAGTTATTAGAAGCTGTGCTAGGGAATCCAGTTGAAAACATCCCGGAAGTTTTTGAGCGAAATGATTTTTGCGGAGCGTGTTTTACTGGAAGATATCCCATAGAGACTGACGGAACAATAAAAAAAGTTTTAGCGGCGATTGAATAATATGAAAAACAAAAATTTAATTATTGTAGTAGTAATTGTTTTAATACTTTTGGTTGGAGGAGGAATCTTTCTAGCAACCAAAAAATCTCCTAAACTCGCTGTCCCCACACAGCAATCAGAGGAGATCTTGACTCTCTCTCCTTCGGATATTGGACTTTCCTTAACAATGGGAAACGATGGTAAAAGAGTTGTAATGGAGATTGTCAAGACGGAAGGTTTAACCTCTATTGAGTATCAGCTTTCATACACATCCAAGGGCGATATTCCAAGAGGTGTAATTGGAACAGCAGAAGTAAAGGGAAACAATATAAAGAAGGAAATTATTTTAGGAACCTGTTCGGATGTTTGCCATTATGATCAGGATGTTTCCAATATAAAGGTAATCCTCAAAGTTACAAAAACGGACGGTAAGATTTATAAGGTAGAAAAAAGCCTCTAAAGAACATTTCCCCTTTTTCTCAAACGTCAGTTCCTACATGTTGTGTTTTAGATTAATTCTACACACTATTTTAGTATTTTTGCTTATTGACATGGTTATTATAATGGTGCAAAATGAAGTAAAGTGGGAAAAAGTGGAACAAAGTGGGACACTCTGACAAACTCAGTTCAAGCAAAATTGTATGCTCATTGGTCAATACGAAGGAAAAATTGGTGCAAAAGGAAGAATTGCTTTTCCTAAAAAATTTAGGACAATTCTTGGTGACAAATTAATAATTACCTTAGGATATGAAAACTCGCTCATTGTCGTATCGGCGGAAAACTGGAAATCGCTTTTGGAGGGAACAGAAGGTAAGCCATTTATCCAATCAGAAACAAGGGAAACTCAGCGATTTCTCCTTGGAGGAGCAAGCAATGTGGAACTCGATAGTAAAGGAAGGTTTATTATACCTTCTTACTTACGAGAATTTGCAAAAATTAAAGACGAAATTATATTCTTAGGACTTTACCGATATGCTGAGATTTGGGATAAGACAAGATGGGCGCAGTATAGAGGAAATCTTGAAAAAAATATCGATGTTATTTCTCAAAGGCTCGTTTCGGACAATCAAAAATAAAAGGCAATGAATGATTTTCATAAGCCTGTTCTTTTACAAGAAGTAATAGATTTTCTAAGAGTCAAAAGGGGATCAAAGTACATAGACGCAACACTAGGAGGAGGAGGGCACAGCAAAAAAATTCTAGAACAAGGCGGAATTGTACTCGGAATAGATCAGGATGAAGACGCGATACAGTTTGTTAAAAAGAATTTTAAATTTGAAATTTTAAATTTTAAATTGGTATTGGTAAAGGGAAACTTTAAAAATATTGATGAAATCGCACATTTAAAAGGTTTTGATAAGGTTTCCGGGATTCTGTTTGATTTGGGAGTATCCAGCTTCCAATTAGAAAATCCGCAAAGAGGGTTTAGTTATCAAAAAGAAGGTCCGCTTGACATGAGGATGGATAAAAAACTTAAAGTTCAAGCGGCGGATCTTTTAAATATTTTAACGAAAGGAGAACTTAATGAGTTATTTTTTAAATTGGGTGAAGAAAATAATGCTCGGATCATTTCTGACGGTATTGTTAGGGCCCGTGGAATAAAACCGATTAGAACAACCGAAGACCTGGTTTCGGTAATACAAGAATCATTGGGGAAAAAAGGTCGGACATCTGCCTTTGATAGATCTAAAGTAGCAAAAAGAATATTTCAGGCACTAAGAATAGCCGTAAATGATGAATTAAATAATTTAAAAGAAGCGCTGCCCGGCGCATATACGCTTCTTGATAGGAGGGGAAGACTTGTTGTTATAAGTTTTCATTCTCTTGAAGATAGAATTGTTAAAAATACATTTAAGGAATTTGAGTCAAAAAATATGGGAAAAATCATAACAAAAAAACCAATCGTTCCAAGTTTTTTAGAAATTGAAAAGAATAGCAGGAGCAAAAGCGCAAAGCTTAGAGCTTTTGAAAAAATATAAAACGATAAATATAGTATGAAAAAGCCAACTTTTATAATTTTTATCATAGTTTTTTTAATAGTTGCTTTATCTTTGATGAGGGTTGTTGTGTCCAACAGTCTTTCAATAACGGGGATTACTCTCTTAAGATTGGAAAATCAACTCAATTCATATAGAATAGAGAATACAAATCTTCGCGAAAAGCTTTTAAGTGTCACCTCTCTTTCCTACATTTCATCCGAGTCCTCGCAATTAGGTTTTGTGGAAAATAAAAATAGCTTCACGTTAACCAAACCCCTGCCTTTGGCTATTAAACAATGATATGGAGATATCGGGTAATACTACTTATACTCATAGGCATATTCTGTTTAATAATAGTCCGGCTTTTTTATTGGCAAGTAGTTAAAGCCTCGGAATTATCGATTCTTGGGGAATCTCAATACGGCAGAATAATAAAAGTACTGCCCCAAAGGGGAGAAATAAAAACCTCAGATAGTTTTCCTATAGTAACAAATAAAATTTCATATCTTGTTTTCGCAAATCCGAAAGAGATAAAAGATAAAAATAAAATTTCATTACTTCTTTCAAAAATACTCAATACAAAGGAATCATCAATGAGCGCGCAGTTGTCTTTGGATCGTTTTTGGGTGCCCTTAAAAACCGAACTCACTACTAAAGAAAAAGAAAACATTGAGAAGTTGAATTTGCCCGGAATAGGATTTGAGAAACAATTTACACGATATTATCCCGAAGCGTCGATGGCAGCGCATCTTCTTGGTTTTGTAGGTAAAGACGAGGCAGGCAGGGACAAGGGGTATTTTGGAATTGAAGGATATTACAATAGACTGCTTGAGGGAAAGGAAGAAATCGCTATTCAGATTCGCGACGCTTTAGGCAGGCCGATTTTATCAAGAACAAATGAGAATTCTAAAGAAACAAGAGGGAGTAATTTAATATTAAATATAAACAGATCCATACAGTTTATAGCGGAGGAAAAATTAAAAAAAGGAATTGAAAAATATGGAGCATTCGGAGGATTGGTTGGGATTATGGATCCTAAAACCGGAAATATTCTGGCTCTTTCCTCATTTCCATCTTTTTCTCCGTCGGATTTTCAAGATTATACACCTGATTTATACAAAAACCCTTCTATTTCAAATTTATATGAACCGGGATCTACCTTCAAACCCTTAGTAATGTCTTCTGCTTTGGATAGTAAATTAGTTACCCCGCAAACTAAATGTTCTATTTGCTCAGGACCTGTTTCTGTTTCGGGTTTTGATATACGTACCTGGAATAATAAATATTATAACGATAATAATATGGTTGGAGTTATACAGCATTCCGATAACGTAGGTATGGTTTTTGTCGCACAAAAATTAGGAGTCGATAGAATAATTAACTATTTATCTGCCTTTGGAATAGGAGAGGCAACAGGAATTGACCTTCAGGGGGAAGTATCACAGCCTCTTGTCCCAAAGAAATTGTGGTATCCGGTAGATTTGGCGACAAAAGGATTTGGGCAGGGGATTTCTATTACACCCATAGAATTATTAAGCGCTACTTCTGCTATTGCAAATAAAGGAGTCAGAATGGAACCTCATGTTGTTGGGGCAGTACAAACCCCCAATGGAAAAATTTCTAAAATACCGCCAAAAATTTTAGGAAGGCCAATTTCTGAGCAAACGGCAAAAATTATGACCGAAATTTTAGTGAATGCCGTAAATAAAGGCGAGGCCTCCTGGACAAAGATTTCCGGTTATAGAGTTGCCGGAAAAACAGGAACTGCGTCGATTCCGGTTAAAGGACATTATGATCCCAATCAGACAATCGCATCGTTTATTGGTTTTGCTCCTTCGGATAATCCAAAATTTGTGATGCTTGTAATTTTAGATAGACCAACAGCCTCAATTTACGGAGCAGAAACTGCTGCTCCCATATTTTTTGATATTGCACGGGATCTCCTGCTTTATTTTGGTGTTGCACCGAGTGAATAAATTAGATTGCAGGCTTAAAAAAGGGTATAATTGCGTTTATGTGGCAAAAAATTAAAAATATTTACCATCTTTTTATCGCCTTCTTGGCGAATTTATGGTTTGCTTTTCCTTCTAGAAATTTAATTATCATAGGGGTAACGGGAACAGATGGAAAGACAACCACAGCTTCTTTAATTCACCATATCTTAAAAAGTTCGGGATTGAATTCATCTATGATCTCATCAATTGGGGCTTTTATAAACGCAGAAAAATATTCCTTACCCTTTCACGTAACTACACCTTCTCCTTTTGAACTTCAGAGTTTTATTAAAAAAGCCGCAGGTACTAAAACAAAAAATTACTTGGTTTTGGAGGTAACTTCTCATTCCCTAGACCAGTTTAGGGTATTCGGTATTAATTTTGAAATTGGCGTAATTACAAATGTAACCCGGGAACACTTGGATTATCACAAGACTTACGAAAATTATATTAAAGCAAAAACCAAGCTTTTAGAAATGTCAAAAATTGCGGTATTAAATCAGGATGATGGGTCGTATGAGCTAATTAGAAAAGGGCTTGGGAAATCAAAAAAATTAAAAATAATTACCTATGGATCTAAGAAATCTTCAGATATAAATCCAATCGATTTTAAATACAAAAGTAAATTACTTGGGCAATTTAATAAATATAATATTCTTGCTGGGATAGCAGTTTGTGTTAATTTAGGAATTAAAAAGGAAAAAATTATTGATGCTGTCGGGACATTTAATTCTCCCTTGGGAAGACAGGATATAGTTTACGATAAGGGTTTTAAGGTAATGATTGACTTTGCGCATACGCCGAATTCTTTTTTGCAAATTCTGAAAGTTTTAAGAAAAAAAGTGAAAGGAAGAATAATTCATGTATTTGGAGCGGCAGGACAAAGAGATGCCTTAAAAAGGCCGGAGATGGGAAAAATATCTTCGGAGTATTGCGATATAGTTATAGTGACTTCGGAAGATCCACGGTCTGAGCGTATAGAAAAAATTACAGATGAAATAATTGCGGGAATAGATAATAGAGAAAATCGTATTAAAAATAAAACCCTTTTGAAGATTTCAGACAGGCAAAAGGCAATAACTGAGGCAATAAAAATGGCCAAAAGAGATGACCTAGTCCTTTTGACGGGAAAATCTCATGAAAAATCTATAAATTATGGTTTGGGAGAAGAGCTCTGGGATGAATTTGAAGCAGCAAAGGAAGCAATAGAATCAAGGAGTATGAATTATGAATCTAGAACTAGAATTAAGAACAAGAACCTAGAAAATTTAAGACTTCCTGGGGTGTCAAGCTAAATCCACCCCTGGGGTGTCTAGCGTATAAAAAATGAGGAAAATTAAATCAATTCATTTCGTAGGAATAAAGGGAGTTGGAATGACTCCCCTTGCAATTATTGCAAAAGAGGCGGAAATGAAAGTAACAGGATCGGACATAGAAGAAGAATTTATTACAGATGTTTCTTTGAAGAACGCCAAAATTGCGTCTTTAATTGGTTTTTCTAAGGAAAATGTTAAAGACGCGGATCTGGTAATAGCAACTGGAGCACACGGAGGATTTGGAAACATAGAGGTATTAGAGGCAAAAAGAAAAGGAATTCTTGTCTGGACGCAAGGACAAGCTGTTGGAGAGTACATGAAAGGAAATCTGTTCAAAAGAGAATTTATTGGAATTTCTGTTGCCGGATCTCACGGGAAAACAACAACAACCGCGATGATTGCAACAATTCTTGCGGAAAATAATTTGGACCCGTCTTTTCTGATTGGAACAGGAAGCGTTCCGTCTCTTAATAACCCCGGTCATTTTGGCCGCGGAAAATATTTTATATGTGAAGCGGACGAATATGCAACAGAACCGGAGTCAGATCTTACTCCAAAATTTCTATGGCAGAATCCCAAGATTGAGGTCTTTACAAATATAGAATTTGACCATCCGGATATTTATAAATCTGTAGATGAAATAAGAGAAGACTTCTTAAAATTTGCAAATAAAATTCCAAAAGACGGCATTCTTATTGCCGGGGGAGACGATAGAAAAATAAAAGAACTCTTAAAAGACTATAGCGGAGCTAAAATAACTTTTGGGTTTTCCTCTGTCAATGATTATGTTTTGGAGAAGGTAAGATATGAGAATGGGAAAATGTTTTTTTTGGTTTTGGCAAAAGGTACATCTTTGGGAGAATTCCCGCTTAATGCTATTGGAGACTTCAATGCTTTAAATGCCTTAGCTTCCATAATTGCGGGAGTAGAAGTTGGTTTGTCTTTGGAAAATATAAAAAAGGCGATTGAGAAATATAATGGTTCAAAAAGAAGATATGAATTCGTAGGAAGTCTTAGAACAGGAGCTAAAGTTTTTGATGATTATGCCCATCATCCAACCGAAATCAAAAAAACCCTTTCTGCTATCAGGAAAAACTATTCAAAATCAAAAATAGTATGTATATTCCAGCCGCATACATATTCAAGAACAAAGGCCTTATTTTCGGATTTTGTTTCTTCATTTTATGATGCAGACACAGTTATATTAATGGCTATATACCCTTCCTTGCGGGAAGAAAAAAATTCTACTGTTTCATCGGAACTTTTAGTTCAAAAAATAAGTCAGACTCACAGGGACGTTCTTTTTTTGCCAGATGAGTCTTCTGTGGTAGAATATATCGATCAAAAAAAGTACGGTGATGATACTATTATTATTACAATGGGAGCGGGAGATGTTTATAGAATTAGTGAAAAATTAGATTTTAGATAATCTATGGAAACATTTGTCATAGAAGGCGGAACAAAATTAAAAGGAAAAATGTCTGTATCGGGTTCTAAGAACGTGGCTTTAAAAGCATTGGTTGCCGCATGTCTTACAGATGAGGAAGTTGTAATAGAAAATATTCCCTTGATATCTGATTTTATGGTTATGGTTGAGATAATTGAGGAGCTTGGAGGAAAAGTTAAAATAAAAGACCATACAGCCGTTGTCAAAATCAAAAAAATTAAAAAAACTAGAATATCTTTAGAAAAAGCCGCATCAATTAGAACCTCTATTATGTTTATGGCGCCTCTTCTGGCAAGGAGAGGTGAGGCAATTATCCCAAATCCCGGAGGGTGCAGAATTGGAGCCCGGCCAATAGACAGAGTAGTAAGAGGTATTGAGAAAATGGGAGTTAGTGTTATTTACGATAGCAAAGACGGATATTTTTATTTAACCTGCAAGGATAGAATGAAATCTATAAATCATAAATTTGAAAAAAACACTCATACGGGAACCGAGACACTTATTCTCTCATCTGTCTTGTCAAAAGGAAAAACTGTTTTGGAAAATGCAGCAGAAGAGCCGGAGGTTTCGGAACTTATTAATCTTCTAAATTTAATGGGAGCAGATGTGAAAAGAGTTAACAGAAGGAAAATAATAATCAATGGCGTTTTAAAACTTCATGGAGCAAAATTTAGAATTCCTCCGGATAGGAATGAAGTAGTTACATTCGCAATTGCAGCAATAATTACCAAAGGCGATATTTTTATAAAAGATATAGATACAAAAGGATTAGGAGAATTCTTAGAGATTCTAAAAAAAGCAGGCGGAGGGTTTGAGAAAAAAAACAACGGAATAAGATTTTATTATACCAACGGTATTAATCCGACAAATATCACAACTTCTTTTTATCCCGGTTTTATGACAGATTGGCAGGGGCCTTGGCTGATTTTAATGACTAAGGGGGAAGGTATCTCTATTATTCATGAGACAGTTTATGAGAATAGATTTGGTTATGTGGAAGAACTTAGGAAAATAGGAGCAAAGATTGAACTCTTTAATCCGATCGTTAGAAATCCAAAAAACTTTTATAACTTTAATTTTGAAGACAATAGACCGGAGTATAAACATGCCGCAAAAATTTACGGACCCGTTGATTTTCATAATGCGGCAATTAATATTTCGGACTTGCGGGCGGGGGCAACGCTTGTCTTAGCGGCCCTTGCGGCAAATGGAGAAAGTGTGGTTTTTGGAGTAGAACATTTAGACCGAGGGTATGAAGATTTTGATAGAAGAATAAAAAAATTGGGCGGTAACATAAAAAGAGTAAAGGAAGTCTGACTTCCTAAAGAAATAATATGCAGGCTGTAATACTTGCGGCTGGGCGATCGAGCCGTTTCTATCCATATAATTATTTTTCGCACAAGTCTCTTATTAAAATTTTAGGGAAACCTATTATTGTTCATACAGTCGAGTCAATAAAAAAATCCGGGATAAAAGACATTATCCTGATTGTTTCAAAAGATTCCGAAATTAAAAAAATACTAGGCAATGGCAAAAACCTCGGAGTTAGCATTCAATATGTTGTTCAAAAAGAGCCAACCGGCGCAGGCAACGGATTGCTTTTGGTGGAAAAACTAATAAAAGGAGATTTTTTTCTGTTAAATGTTTCCCGCGTTGATTTTTGGGAATTTAAAAAATTAATACTTGTGAAAAAAAGTAAAAATAATATGGCAGTTCTTCTTGCCAGAAGAGAAAAAGATTTACAAAAATATGGTGTTCTGAAAGTAGATAAAGATAGAGTAATAGATCTTTCGGAAAAGCCGAAAAAAGGGGAAGAGCCTTCCAATTTAAGGCTTATCGGAATCTATCTTTTCACCAAAGATTTTTTTGAAACTTTAAGACAAGCACCTAATGAACATTACAGATTAGAAAAGGCAATCTCCAGTTTCTCCAAAATTCATTTGGTAAAATTTGTTGAAATAGAAAATGAAGTCCCATCTCTTAAATACTCTTGGGATCTTTTGGGAATAAAAAATTACTTATTCAAAAATCTTAAAAAATCAATTGGAAAAAATGTAAAAATAGCAAAAAGCTCGGAAATTATCGGAAAGGTGGTTATTGAAGACGGGGCAGAAATAATGGAAGGAGCAAGAATAAAAGGGCCATGTTTTATTGGAAAAAATACAATGATTGGCAATAATGCAATTGTAAGAAACAATGTTGATATAGAAGAAAACTGTGTAATCGGAGCAAATATGGAAATAAAAAACTCACTTGTAATGAAAAATTCAAAGACTCACTCGGGATTTATAGGAGATTCAATTATCGGAGAAAATGTTAGACTCGGTGCAAATTTTGATACTGCAAATGTAAGACTCGACAGGGAAACAGTCAAAACAGAGTTGGATAGAAAAAAAATCGATACAGGCCTTAAAAAATTGGGAACAATAGTTGGATCAAGCGTTAAGGTGGGAATTAAATCTTCGACAATGCCGGGAATAATTATAGGAGGTGGCTCAATTATTGGTCCTTCAACAGTTGTTTTGCAAAATGTCCCAGAAAGCTCAAAATATTACACTAAATTTAAAGAAGTTATTGTAAAAAATGGATAAACCTAAAGTTGTACTCTTTGATATTGATTATACTTTGTTTAATACTGATGTTTTTAAAGAAACACAACTTAAGAAGCATTCTGTATACGATGAAGTGCAAGGTGTTCTAAGAAACCTTTCAGAGGTAGCGGAATTAGGAATTTTTTCCGAAGGTGAAACCGACTTTCAAAAAACAAAGTTAAATAAGACAGATATTAAAAAATATTTTAGAGAAAAGTATGTACATATTTCCTTAAATAAAAAAGATGAAATAAGAAACATTCTGAATAAATATTCAAATAAACAATTATTTTTGGTAGATGACAAACTGACTATTTTATATGAATTAAAAAGGGTGCTGCCTTCTATATTTACGATTTGGGTAAAGCGAGGAATATATGCAAAGAATCAAAAGGAAATTTCAGGTTTTAAACCAGATGCGACAGTAGATAATCTAAGAGAAATTATTTCTTTAATTCATCAATCATAAATCGTAAATCATAAATCTTGTTGTATGTGTGGAATATTCGGATACGTCGGGAAAAAAAATAATGTTGCTCAAATAACTCTTGAAGGACTAAAACTTCTTGAATATCGCGGTTATGACAGCTGGGGAATAGCGGTAAAAATTCAGAATTCAGAATCCAGAATTAAAAATTCAAAAGGGAAGAATAAATTTATTGTAGAAAAACATGTTGGGAAAATCAGTGAGGCAAATCTTAAATCATCAGCCCCGATTAAATCGGGGTCAATCTTAAATCATAAATCTTCAATTGCTGTTGGTCACACCAGATGGGCAACTCATGGAGGAGTAACTGTAAAAAACGCCCATCCGCATTTGGATTGTACGAAAACAATTGCTGTTGTTCACAATGGAATTGTAGAAAATTTTCAAGAATTGAAGGATGGTCTTCAAAAGAAAGGTCACCGGTTTATATCGAAAACCGACACAGAAGTTATACCCCATTTAATTGAAGAATTTATGGGAACAAAGAGAAGCCTGCCCGCCGATCAGTCGCGCCACGAGCCGTATTCGAATAGAATTGAAAAGGCGACTGGCAAGACAAGGCGGGGATTTACATCATCAGTTCGCGATGCTTTTAATAAGCTTAAGGGATTAAATGCAATAGTTGTTGCGAATGCAAAATCTTCCGAAATAATTGCCGCAAAAAACGGTTCTCCACTAGTCATTGGAATCGGGAAAGATGAATTCTATATCGCCTCCGATCTTATTGGAATATCAGATCACACTAATAAAGTAGTTTTTCTTAATGATAATGAAATGATTATTTTGGGTAAAAATATAAAATTATTATCTTTGCCAAAAGGAAGAACAATAAAAACAAAAATTGAAAAAATCAATTTTAAATTTGAAAAATCAAACAAAGGAGAATTTGAGCACTTTATGATTAAAGAAATTTATGAACAGCCGGGAATTATAAGGAATATTGCCAAGAACTACAGTGGAAAGATCAGAAAAATGAGCAGCCTCGTGGAGAGGGCGAAAGGAATTTTTTTTATCGGAGCAGGTACTGCTTATAACGCTGCACTTGCAGGATCGTATTTGTTTTCGAGAGTTTCTAAGAAACATATCAATACTTCTGTTGCATCTGAGTTTAATTACCTTGAGCATTTTTTAAATAGAGAAAGTCTTGTAATCGCATTGTCGCAAAGCGGGGAAACAATTGATGTTATAGAGCCCTTAAATAGAGCAAAAAAGCGAGGAAGTAAAATTGCTGGTATAACAAATGGTATCGGTTCATCCATTTATAGAATGGCGGATTTCAATATTCTGTTAAATGCCGGGACAGAAACAGCTGTTGCATCTACTAAGGCGTACACTGCAAAACTTTCGATAATTCTTCTTCTTGTTTTTTCAATAATAAATAAATTAAAAGATGGAAAAGAGAGGCTTTTGAAGGTCTCAGATGAAATAGAAAGACTTCTTAAGAAAGAAAATCTAAAAAAGATCAAAGATATTTCAAAAAGTTTAAATAATTCCGATACCATATATATAATAGGCCGCGGCGTATCATATTCCTCAGCGCTTGAGGGATCACTTAAAATTAAAGAAGTAAGCTATAAATACTGCGAGGGACTTGCGGGCGGAGAGTTAAAACATGGTCCAATTGCGCTTATTCAGAAGGGAAGTCCATGCATCGTTTTTGCGCCAAATGATGAAACATACGAGTCAATAATTTCAAATGCAATAGAAGTAAAATCTCGGGGCGGAATGATAATCGGGATATCTCCCAAAAATTCCAAAGCATTTGATGAGTGGATAGAGGTAAAAGATATCAAAGATGCATCATTTATTGCGCAAATAATCCCGCTCCAGCTTTTGTCTTATTATCTTGCAGTTGAGAGAGGGCTTGATCCGGATAAACCCCGCAATCTTGCAAAAAGTGTAACAGTAAAATAAATGTAAGCTTTCCCCCCCCTCTCAAGTTAAAGAACATAACTGTTCTGGCAAGATTTAATAATCCTAGAATTGCCCCAATTAAAACCCATTTCAAAAGACCTAAGTAGGTAACAGTTAATATTATCGGATATAATTTAATATCAATAAAACTTAGCTAATCTCTAAGAATACTTGACAAGACAAGCTCTTCTATGATATATATCATAGTTCATGTCCAAACTATGAGATATGATAGTAAGAACAATTTTCTAACAGTTGAAAAGGTTATGGATAGAGAAATGTTTTGCCAGGAGTTTACGGACTAAAGAATAATTTATTATTTATGATTTACGATTTAAAAAGTTTAAAAGATGCCGATGTTAAGAATAAAACTGTTCTTTTAAGAGCGGACCTAGATGTTCCCATAGAAAGCGGGAAAATTTTGGATACGACCAGATTAAAAGCTTGGTCCCCAACCCTTAAGTATTTGCTGAAAAACCAAGCGCAGGTATTTATTGCGGGACATCTGGGAAGACCGAAAGATGAGGATGAAAAATTTTCTTTAAAACCTGTTGCTGAGTGGATTAAAAAATCCCTTGAGCTTGGTAACAAATTAAAGGCTATTGATATAAACGGATTTAAGACGTGGGCGATAACCGAAAATGTATTTTTGCTTGAAAATTTAAGATTTTATAAAGGGGAAGAGGAAAATGATAAAAAATTCTCAAAAAAATTGGCGTCTTTGGCAGAAATTTATGTAAATGATGCTTTTGCATCTTCCCACAGAGATCACGCTTCAATAGACGGAGTTACCGAATATCTGCCTCATTTTGCGGGTTTCAGATTGCAAAAAGAAGTAGAAGTGTTATCGGGCATTTTAAAAAATCCCAAAAGACCGCTCGTTGTAATAATAGGAGGAGCAAAAATGAAAACAAAGCTTCCTCTAGTTGAGAATATGCATCATTTTGCAGATTACATTTTAGTTGGAGGAGCAATTACTGAGAACGATAAAGTTCTATTAAAAGTTGCGCATGAAAAAATTATAGGAAGAAAGTCCTCTTTTTTGATTGCAGACTTAACTGAAGATAACAAAGATATAACAATCAAAAGCGCTGAAAATTTTCTTCAAGTTATAGAAAATGCCCAAACTGTTGTTTGGAACGGGCCAATGGGAGTAACAGAGGGAGAAGATTCCTCCGAAACTACACGAAATCTCGCTTTAGGGATTTTAAAATCAAATGTTTATAGCGTAGTGGGCGGAGGAGATTCTCTATCTTATCTTAGAAAACAAAACCTCCTTTCTAAATTTTCCTTTGTTTCTGTAGGAGGAGGAGCGATGCTCGAGTTTCTAAGTGGAAATAAGCTTTCCGGACTAGAAGCATTAGAAGTCAAATAACTTGACATAATTATCCCATAGTTATATAATAATATTATGGGATACACAGTGCTATAATTGCACACTATAAAATTTTATGAGCAGGAAATTTTTTATTATATTTATATTATTGTTTTCACATTTTTTCTTTGCGCCGCAAGCGTTAAACCAGGTTAGTGCTAATCATTGTACTGATCCGAAACCCAACAGCGCTCCAATACTTACATCAGCAGTGGCAGGAGAAGATAGTGTTACGTTAACTTGGATAGAAGCTCAAGATCCTGTAACTTACTATCTTGTTGCGTATGGAAGGTCCGAAACAGATATAGAGTATGGCAATCCTAATATCGGTCCAAGAGGAACAACTACTTATGCCGTTGGCGGACTTGTAAAGGGAGTAAAATACTATTTTAGAGTCCGTGCGGTAAACAATTGTAAGCCAGGTAAGTTTTCCAATAAGCTCTCTGCAATTCCTGGTTTTAGAGAGAGTGTTGCGAATATACCTAATTTATCTATCTATAAATCAGTTCAGAGATCAAGCATTTCTGCAACACCTACAATAAAAGCTGGAGTAGATATTTCCGTTCCATTAGTTATAGCTACCAGAGAGTCTTCTAAGTGCTTAATTTGTGTAAGCTGGCAACTATTAATAGTGGAGGCAATACTTTTAATCACATATCTTTATATTTCAGGAAGATTTACTTTCTTAAAGCAAATTTTTTCTATGGTAATCCCAATTGTAGTGTATATTTTATTTTGGAAAATCAACGGACAATGTTTTAACGAAGGATTTTTCTGTAAATACTTTCTGCAGCTTAATGTAATTATATTTATGGTTATTGTAATTGTTTACAAGAATAAATATATAAATTTCAAAACAAATCTCGTAAAGCGTTTCTTTAAAAAAAGAGAAAGAAAATAATTTATGTTAGATGCAATAATTAACAGTATGCAGCTTATTTTTAACGACGTTGTCTTTTACTCTCTGCAACATTTGGACAGATACACATTTTTAGTTCCGCTTGGAGTAATCGGAATATGGCGATGGTCTGTCTGGATGATGAAAGAAATTGTAGGCTTACATTATCGTCCCAAAACAAGGGAATATAATGCAAAAGTTTCTATAGTAACTCCTGTCTATAATGAAAATCCGCAAGTATTTACGCAGGCTCTTGATTCCTGGAAGAAAAATAATCCATCGGAGATAATTGCGGTAATAGACTATACAGATTTAACATGTATCGAAATTTTTAAGAAATTTAAAAAAACTTTTTCAGGGGCGGTACTTATTATTACTGATATGCCGGGAAAACGTCAGGCGCTTGCCGATGGAATTAAAGTAGTGAGGAGCGAAATTGTAGCACTTGTTGATAGCGACACAATCTGGTCAGATGACGTTTTACGAAACGGCTTACCTCCCTTCCATGACAAACGTGTGGCAGGCGTTGCAACATATCAAAGCGTTTTGCATCCTAAAACTTTCGCACAGAAAATTTTTGATATACAGCTTGATTTAAGATATAGGCATGAGTATCCATTCTTAGCTGCTGCAGGTAATGCTCTCGTCTGTCTTTCCGGAAGAACAGCTTTTTACAGACACGAAGTTATTCTTCCTATGCTTTCCGATTTGGTAAATGAGAAGTTTTTGGGAAAACCGGTTATTAGCGGCGATGATAAACGGTTAACATATCTTGTGTTGGCAGCGGGATGGAAAGTAGCATATCAAAATACTTCACATGTTTATACTCCAGGAATGAGTAGTTTACGCGAATATTTGAAGCAAAGACTTCGTTGGACAAGAAATAGTCTCCGCGCTGATCTGGCAGCAATTCTTAGCGGATGGCCGCTTAGGCATCCTGCGCTTTTATTCTTTCAGGTAGATAAATTTCTTCAGTCTTTTGTAATAATACTAAGCCCGATTTATTTCTTTGTTTCGCTTTATCTGCATTTATGGGTTGCAGCGCTTGTAATTTCCTGCTGGTGGATTGTTAGCAGATCTATAAAAATCTACCCTTATCTTTCCCGTAACCCCAAAGACATTCTTATTCTACCAGGATACGTATTGTATTCATTTCTCGCAGGAATAGTTAAAATCTATGCACTTTTTACTTTAAATACCCAAAGCTGGATAACGCGCTGGGATAAGTCAAGACTTCCTCAGTTTAGATTCCTTCTAGTAGCTCCTGCTTATGTTATTACAGTGTGCGTTGTTTTGCTTCTTACGTATGGAGTTTATATTTATAAAGAACATACATATTTAATTCCAAAATCACAAAGAGAACAGCTATTGGCAAATGCTCTTCCTAGCATTCCGACAAATGCTATTGCCAACGGTGATATTCCAGGAGCATCAGCACCGGCCCAAAAACAGTTATTTACAAAGCGCTACCAAGCAAAAGCAAATGAAACTTTTACGCAAATAGCAGAAAAGTTTGGCGTTGACGAAAATCAGTTATATTACGCAAACAGCGCTAAGGCACCAAACAGAAGTATTACAAATGGGACAATTTTATCAATTCCAGGGAAAGATATTAGGCTTGAGCCGGAGATAAGTCTTATTAATCCAACATCTTCAAAAAATCCTTTAAAAGTTAGTTATGACCAAAAAACAAACACGCTTTTAATTACGGGAAGAGGACAGCAAATAACCTTAAAAGACATTATGGACAATGGAGGAAAAGAGTATTTAAAAGAAATTGCACCAAAAGTCTGGCATGCAAAAGCTACTATTTTTCTATCTGATGGTATAACACTAAAACTTGATAAAAACCAAGTAACCTGGTTTAAGCTTGAAAGCAATAAAAAAAGTTTTACCATGCTTCGTTCTGTAGATAGCGACATTATTATCAATGGCGTAAAAATAACTTCCTGGGATAGTGAAAAAAACGATTACGATAAGGAATTAAAAGACGGAAGAAGTTTTATTATGGTAAAAGATAACGCAAGAATGGATATTTATTCATCAGAACTTTCTTATTTGGGTTATCCGACTGCATCAGATATTACCGTATCTCCTTATGGGGTTTCATGGAAGTTAAGTAGTCTGAAATTAAAAAAAATGCTTCTTACAGGAGAGGTTATTAATAATAAATTCCACCACAATTATTTTGGAGCTTATACCTATGGAGCAACAGGTATGTTATGGAGGGGAAATGAGTTTTATGAGAATATTAAATATGGACTTGATCCTCATGATGATTCCAATGGCTTTTTGGTGGAAAATAATATTGCCCACGACAATGGAGCGCACGGTATTATTTTTTCAAAGCGCTGTATGTATAATACGATCCGAAATAATATTTCATACAACAATAAGTTGCATGGAATTATGCTTCATGAAAAATCTGACTTTAATATAATTGAGAACAATATTTTAACAGGCAATACAAGCGGTGTTTCTCTTTATCATTCAAGCAACAACATTGTTCGCAACAACACAATAAAAGATAACAGGCATGGGGTAAGAGCAAATGCAAGCTCAAATAATAATACCGTGCAAAACAATACTATTATAGGCAGTAAATTATATGGTATTTACTTTTATGATAAGGCAAATAACAATTCTATTTTAGATAATACTTTTGAGTATAACAATGTTGGTATATATATTAAATCAGACTCAAACAAAATCAGTAAAAATTCTCTAATAAATAATGCTGTTGGAGTTTATTTTCAGGATAAAGCTTCGAGTAATAGCTTAGCAGATAACCAAATTAAGCAAAGTGGTATTTATGGAGTTTATACAAAAGTTGCTGCACGAGTAAGCAATATATTAGGCGTTAATGAGTTACAAAGAAACCGTAAGGATGTAATGGGAATGGCCAAAAACTAGTAGGGGAATTAGATTAAAATTAGTCTGGTACAAAACTCCAATTAGTTTGTTTTAGCAATGTCAAAGAGCTTGAGCATGTAACAAATTAAGGTCAGATAAGTATTCTTTGCAAAATTAATG
>Ga0209542_10006700_pt1 | contig 22306 bp, 21 predicted proteins | sample RifCSPhighO2_01_FD_184028 | JGI IMG/M metagenome (GOLD analysis project Ga0209542, IMG submission 184028) | Soil microbial communities from Rifle, Colorado - Rifle CSP2_plank highO2_0.1 (SPAdes) (version 2) | ecosystem: Environmental > Terrestrial > Deep subsurface > Rock core/Sediment ... | reverse complement strand
TAAATCTTTAATCTTGCGATCACATAAGGTATTAATCCCGCTTTCGCGGGGCTGCCCCTTACTTGAAGGTAGATTCCTACGTATTACTCAGCCGTTCGCCACTAAAATCCGCCTCCGCTTGCGCTTTGGCGAAAAATCGTTCAACTTGCATACCTTAGGCACGCCGCTAGCGTTCACCCTGAACTAGGATCAAATTCTCAAAAAAACATTCTTTCAGCCTTCTATCCATTGAATATCCCCTCGCGGGTTAAGATAAAAGGTTTGGCTTTTGAACTTTTTGTATGCTTATTCACAATGTCAAGGTGCGAAATTAATTTTGCGCTTCTTAATATAAGATGCGAAAAAATCCGGCAGATTAGTATACACGAGATTGCTAGACTTTAATAGCTTTGCAAAATGCGTTTTTAACGCCAGTATGGGCACGATAGCAACTTATTTATAATTAGTCAATACATCAACTCACGATTTAAAGCGTATTTAAAACACAATCTGCTGTTCCCGCAATTATTGATATTATGGCAAATGGCGCTCCTTATTCGATTTTTCTAGCTTCAACACTGAAAGAATTAAATGCCTTCGATAAAGTTTTAACCATATTTTCCTTATTATAAATAGGTACGCATGTAATTAAGTCTATGTGAAGCGCCGAAAACTCGGGCCAGGTATGTAAAAGTAAATTAGACGTGGAAAGGATAAAGGTCAAACTCAACCCGGACTTTTTAAAATTCGTAATTTTTGTGTCCACTATCTTCAGTTTGTGTGCGGCACAGAAACTTTCCACATTATTTACTAAATCCTTTTTCGAAATCAGCACATTTCTCGGAACTTTAAAAAATTTAAACGTATAATGATCCACAAACGGAAATTTTTCCTCTTTAACATTTTCGAAAGTGTATATTTCCGGTTTCGAAAGAACCGGTATATTTTTTATAAAAGGCGTCAGTTTTAAAATATATAACGAACTGGCATTCCCCACCGATTCTGCTCCGGAATATCTCGCAAACTTATCAATCTTGTCTTCAATTAAAAGTCCGTAATCTAATATCAGTTCCTGTATTTTTAAGGTTTTCTCAGGAGATTTGAAACTGTTTCCGTAAAAAAGAAATATATACGTTCCTGAATAATCTTTAGACTTGTTCAGAAGTTGAATCCCCCTGTTTAAAAACAAGGAAATACCTCCGGATGTGTAAGGCGGATCGGTGGTAACCACGTCATAAGTATCTTCAAAATGATGCGGGAGATCTTTTCGAGCGTCATAATTAACTGTTTCGATATTTTTCAGTCCCAGTTCGGAAGCTAAGGTTTTTACGGTGTTTAATATAGCATCGTCAATATCAAATACAGTGATTTTATTATAGTTAGGGTATTTAATTCCCAACGCGACCGAAACCAAATCATCATCTCCGAGAATGGCAATATTCTTGCCGTCAACCATTCCTTTTTCATATAGCACCGCCGCCTTTGAGGATGTGGTTTTATAAGTAGCAAAAAACTGATCGAATTCTCTTTTTTCTTTCAGCAAAGTGTCGTGCCTGATCTGCTGAATTTTTTCCGCGAGCTCCGGAGTTCCTATATCAACCAGCGTCCATAAATAAGGCCTTAAGTCCAGCGAAGAAAGCTGCCTGCTCCCCTCCTCATTCAACTTGATATACTCTTCATTTTTCTCCAGAAGATTTGACATCGAAGATTTAAAAATTTTGAGGGTTTCTTTTGGCAGTCCGGTTAAAGTTATTAATTCGTTGTTTTTCAATCCGGATCTACTTCCGGAATTATTTTTCAACTCTGCGCTATCTCCCAAATTGTTTTTCAGAATAAAAAGAACCCCCTCTATTTCGCGCTCTTTAAGGTCGGGGTTTGTTTTTTTCAGCTGTCTGACTACCTCAAACATTGGTACATTATAAGCTATTTCTATTTCAATTAGATAAAGACTCGTTACCCACGGGGAATATTCCATATATTTTGAAAATATGCAGATTCATAAAACCATAATATTTTATTCCAATAGAAAGCTATTATTTCTGATTATTTGGGGTTTATTGGCAGCAACAATTATGATTTCTCAAGGCTTTAAAACCAAGGCTCAGGAAAATTCTTGGGAACTGCTTCCTCTTAACAAAAAAATAACCAGCCTTGAAACTACTCACAAAGGAATTATCGCCGGAGAACTCGATACCAGAGCATGGTTAAACCCCTACAACGGTGTTTATATTTCAGAGGACTTGGGGCATACCTGGAAAGAATCAGGACTCCGGTCCGCCGGCATAAAAGATTTGTTCTATGATGCGGATAATAAAACTATTTATGCAGCCACTTATTTCTTTGCCAACGGTCAGGCAGGAGCGTTCAAATCCTCAGATAACGGACTGACATGGACACACATAGGTGACAGTTTTTCCTCGAATAAAATATGGGCGCAGGGGGACAACATTTTTCTCGGAACTTTCAGCCACGGTCTATGGGTTTCAAACGACGGAGGTACCAATTGGTCTCAGAAAATAGGCGAAGGATTTTTCGGTCCTCAAATAAATGCCTTGAACGGATCGGAAAATGTTGTGTTGGCGGCAACCGGCACAGATTTATATAAAAGTATTAATAACGGCAGTGATTGGACAACAATAGACACGTTCAACAATAAAACAATTGAAGACGCCGAAATAGTTAAAAACGTTATACTTGTTTCAACCAAATCCCCTACTCAACTTTATATTTCGTACGATAACGGTAACTCATGGGAACTCATGAATGACTTTAATAATGAAAGAATCACCTTGATCAAACTTTTTAATAATAAATTATATTTCGGAAGGAGTCTGACTACTGACAACTACCTAAGCATTTACGAATCGGACGATTTCGGCAATACCTTTAAAGATTTAGGATTGAGTAAAAATACTTTTGCCCAGATTATGGATTTAACATGGTTGTTCTCATACCCCAACTTACTTTACACAGTAAACAGTGAAAACAAAATATACAAATACACATTTCCGATCGGAATTAATAATACGGGTTTTTTTGATATTCCTTGGGGATTTTACACAGAGCGCGAACTCGTTACAAAAATTTATTCTCACTTTGACCACGAGTATCCGCTTCTCGGATACACAGAATATCAGGAACCAACAAATACACGCGGCACAACTCTAAATTTTTTGGGTGTAAGAGATAAAGAACCGTTTTTATATTACAGCTCACACGACGGCTATGACTTTTCTTTAAAGTACGGAACAAACATCTTAGCTCCGGCCGGCGGTTTCGCGGAATATTTCTACTGTAAGCCATGCGGAAATTCAATTAACATAAACCATCTGAACGGCTATCAAACAACATACATGCATTTACAAAAAAACGGCTTGGCTACGGATTTGGATAACACGGTGTGGGTAAATAAAGGTGACACCATAGGAAAAGTTGGTATGACGGGAAATACCAGTGGACCTCATCTGCATTTTGCCGTTTTACAGGATAAAAATAATAACGGACTATTTGATGACACTCCGGACGGGCGCGTCGATCCCTATTCCTGGCTTGATACCAAGACAAAAGACCCATGGGAGAGCTTTTCGTGGACTGACAGGACCGGCCGGCACGAAGGATCAAAAAGCACCTACTTATGGAATTATGAAATAGAAAGTTATGCTGCCTACATACGAAACAAATCCGATGAAAATACAATACTACAAAATGAAACACACAAAATAGAAATTCCGAATAACAGTTACGATATACATTATTCTATTGTCATGAAACCTTTTTCCATTCCTTCTATTTATACCCCGCTTTCTTACGTACCCGGAAGTTCAATTGTATTAACGGCTGTTGATTATTTTAATACAGATCTGGTAAACCTTTTACATCCAATTAAAATCACCTTTAACATAGCAGATGCAAATACATTTATTCCCGAATCTCTGAACTTTTATTTCTGGGACCCTTTGAACGGACAATGGAAACAAATGGAAACAATATTAGAATCAGCAAATAACCAAATTTACACAACTACCGACCATTTATCCAACTTTGCGGTTTTCGGTCAAAAACTCGACAGCATATTCCCAACTACAAATATAGTAATAAACGGAACATTGGACAACGGTTGGTATAAAACACAACCAACAGTTATATTAACAACCGGATCAACAGAAGATTTACCTTTTTATTCTGTAGATAATAATGCTTGGGAGGAGTTTACAGCTCCTTTTTCCCCCGGAATGGAAGGGATTTTCACCATTCAGTACAGAGCATTAGATTCTGCCGGAAACACAGAGGAAACAAAAGACGAGCTCATTAGAGTAAATGTACAAAACAAATGGGAAAACACAATAAAAATCAAACAAAATTTGTTTATTTTTTCACAGAACTAAAGTTTAAATAAAATTCATCTAAAAATCGGAAATAAAAATTGAAAACTGAAAATAACCTTTAAACTCTGAGAAACTGCAATAGAATGAATCTCTAAATTTATTTAATAATCCCTCCGCCTACCAATTCATCCCCAATATAAAACACCGCGCTCTGGCCGGGTGCTACTCCAAACACGCTGTCTTCCAATAAAACTTTCCCGTTTTCACCGCCGTTTGACAACGCGGCTTTGTACAAATCCCCTAAATGTCTAATACGTACATCACAGGAAATACTTATGTGACTTCTCAATAAATCTTCCGCAATCCAATGCAGATCTGAAACTTCAAATGACTTTCTTTCGGCTTCTTTGGCAAATCCCACCACTAATTCATTTTTCCCGACATTTTTATCTATAACATACATAGGGAGGCCCTGATATTTATCTATCGAAAATCCGTGCCTCTGGCCTATGGTGTAAAACCAGATTCCCTCATGCTTTCCGATAACTTCCCCTTTGCTGTTTACCACGTTTCCCTCTTTATTAGGCAGTCTTTGCTTTAAAAATTCTTTTACATCTATATCTCCGATAAAGCATATTCCAACACTATCCGTCTTGCTGTGCGTGGGTAAACCGGTTTTTTTAGCTATGGCTCTCACTTCCTTTTTATGTTTATCCCCCACAGGAAATAACGTTTTAGATAATTGCTCCTGCCCGAGCAGATACAAAAAATAAGATTGATCTTTAGACTGATCAACACCTTTAAGCAACTTATAAACACCACTGTCATTCAGGATCCGCGCATAATGTCCGGTAGCAATGTAATTAAATCCGGCACCAACCGCCCAATCTAAAAACATTCCGAACTTAATTTCTTTATTGCACATGACATCAGGGTTCGGTGTTCTGCCCTTTTCATATTCGGAATAAAAATAGTTTATAACCTTTTCTTTATATTCTTTAACAAAATCCAGAACTACAAATTTAATACCTAATATCCCTGCAACTTCCGCCGCATCCGCCCTGTCCCGGTCGGCCGTGCACCCGTCCCCCCGCTGGTCCCAGCACTGCATATGCACACCTACAACTTCGTATCCCTGCTCCTTCAGTAGATAAGCTGCGACTGACGAATCAACTCCCCCGCTTAATCCCACAGCAACTTTTAACTTGTTTTTGCTCAAATTAACCATAACAAATACCTATAAATTAAGTATTAATGAAATTGAAGAATAATAGTATACCACGCAAATAGGTTACATGATGGTGCTCACCGCGTTCATAATATGCTTGTTGTTTGATCCTATATAACACCTGGAAACACATTCACTCATAATATCCAGTATCTCGTCTATTATCTGTTTTGCCTCTTCATAGCTCAATTTCCTAAAATTGTGCGGAAAATAATGAAATACCTGATTCCTTCCTTTTCTCCAGATTTCCCAGAGCTTTTTGGTAAAGACCTCCCCGCCCTTTTCGTGCTGACTCAAAAACTTATAAACCGACTTGTGCTCCTCAAGATATCCCGGGTTTAATATCCTTCCGATCCTTATCTCATCGCTGTAATACTCATCCTCTCTTATTAATCCCAAGTCCAGGAAAAACTTTTTTAAGAATCCTTCATAGGCTTTAGAAAAAGGAAATACCAGATATGAAAAATCGGAAATTTCCCCTTCGTGTTCTTTGGCATGAGATAAAAGTATCAAACCGTCCTGGACCAAACCTTTAATCTCTTCCTGAAGGTATTTGAATAAAAGTTTTTTATCAAAACTTGTCATACTTTAATATTACACAATGATAAACCATTTATAATATGGTATACATACCTAATTATGTTTCAAGCAAAAACCGTTGAAGAAATATTTTCATTTTTTAATACCGGTCCGCACGGATTAACTAAAGATGAATCCGCGGAAAGATTGAATAAATACGGATTAAACTCTATTCCCGAAGAAAAAAAAGAGAGTAATTTAACGAAATTTGCAAAACAATTTACAAACATACTGGTCTTAATACTGATTGCGGCGGCTGTAGTTTCATTTATTCTAGGCGAGAAACTGGACGCAACAGTAATTATTTTTATTGTAATCGTAAATGCTTTCATGGGATATATTCAGGAGGCAAAAGCCGAAAAAGCGATAGAGGCTCTGAAAACTATATCTAAAACTCAGGCAAAAGTGATGAGAAACGGCATCCTGGAAATAATTAATTCAGAAGAAGTTGTAGTAGGCGACCTGATAGTACTTGAAACGGGAGATAAAATTCCTGCCGATCTGCGCTTAATAGAAGCCTTTAACATGGAAGTAAATGAATCGGCACTTACAGGAGAATCCAAAGCGGCCAAAAAGACCCCGAATATAATTCTTGATGAGAATACTCCATTGGGAGATTTAAAAAATATGGCTTTTAAGGACACCTCTGTGTCCTTTGGCAGAGGACGAGGTATTGTTGTTGGAACGGGTAAAGATACAGAAATAGGTAAAATATCCACTCTTATCCAGACCGCGCCGCAAAATGAAACCCCTCTTAGCATCGAGCTGGACAAAGTCGCCAAAAAACTGACTTTGATAACAGGGGCAATTGTGATGGTCATTTTTGTAGCGTCCTACACTTTGGGGAGTCTTTCGATTAAAGAATCATTTTTGGTTTCCGTAAGCCTGGCAGTTGCTGCCATTCCGGAGGGTCTGCCCGCGGTAGTTACTATTGTATTAGCTGTAGGCGTGTCAAAACTGGCTAAGAGCAAAGCAATAATAAGAAAACTCGAGGCGGTGGAAACGCTGGGATCGGTAAATTATATTCTTACGGACAAAACCGGCACTCTTACTCAAAATAAAATGACCGTTACAACCATAGCCAATTTAAATCAAATATATGAAAGAGATGACAAAGGCAACTTTGACAAAAACTATGTGAAAGAGTCAGAGGAACTTTTAAAAGCCTCCGTTCTATGCAATGACGCCATTATAAACAAGGATCTGGAAGGTAACTTTAACTTTGTCGGTGATTCTACCGAAACGGCTTTACTGGCATGCGCGGTAGATTCAGGAATGGATATTCAAAATACAAGAAATAAACATAAAAGAATTTATGAAATCCCCTTTTCATCAGACAGCAAAAAAATGCTAACAGTAGTTGAAGACCCTGAAAATAAAGATATTGTACTTGTAATAGCCAAGGGAGCGCCGGAAGTCATTTCCTTTATGGTAACCGACGACAATAACAGGATTTCTACGCTTAATGACAATTTTGCAAAAACGGGGTTAAGAAATATAGCGTTTTCCTCGAAAGAAATGTCTAAGGAAGCTTTTGAAGATGCCATAAATACTGATAACCCTGAAAACGTACTCTCTACTTATCATAGATTTCTGGGAATAATGGCTCAAAAGGACCCTCTAAGACCCGAAGTAAAAACTGCTATGACCAACGCGTCAAATGCAGGCATAAAAACACTGATTTTGACTGGAGACCACAAATTAACCGCGACCAACATCGCCAGGGAGCTTAACTTAATAAAGGACGAAGATGAAGTAATTGACGGCAGCGAACTCGGCGATAAAAGCCACGAAGGAATAAAAGAACTTCTGGGAAAGATAAAAGTTTTCGCCAGAGTATCACCCGAACAAAAATTGAGAATTACGGAAACGATCAAAAAACAAAACAAGATAGTAGCTGTGACAGGAGACGGAATTAATGACGCGCCGGCAATTAAAACCGCCGATATCGGAATTTCCATGGGCATATCCGGTACTGACGTAACAAAAGAAGTTTCCGATATGGTGCTTCAGGACGACAATTACGCGACCATAGTGGAAGCAATCAAACAAGGAAGAATTGTCTACGATAATTTAATAAAAACTATCAGATATCTGATTTCCTGCAACATTTCGGAAATTCTTTTCATAGCGTTGAGCATTTTTTCTGGAATGCCGCTTCCACTGCTTCCGATACATATATTATGGATTAATCTGGTAACAGACGGTTTGCCGGCACTTTCTTTGGGCATGGAACAGGGAGAGGCTGATATTATGTCGCGCAGGCCGAGAGATAGAAATGTGAGTATTTTAAGTAGAGACAGATGGCTTTATATGTTTATTGAGGCCGCAGTCATAACTTTTGCTTCTTTCATCGCATTCAGGGCGGGTCTGCGGATATCTCTGATGCACGGCCAAACCGCCGCTTTAACCACCCTGGCTTTTTGCCAGTTGCTACACGCGATAAACAATAAATCTGAAACCCATTCGATATTTTCAAAGAATGTTTTAAACAACATGTACTTGAGAGGCACAGTTATTTTATCGGGACTCTTGCAACTCCTTATTATTTATACCGGCGCAGGAAATTTGTTGTTAAAAACCACACCACTGCCATTAAACATACTGGCCGTCTGCGTAGCAGTATCATTTCTAACCATTATCGGCTCGGAAATCATGAAAGGTTTGAGATTTCGCACACAAACCAATATCATTAATTAATCATGCCCGCCCTATTTTATTTACTGTTGATTATAATTGGCTGTTTTGCTTTGTTAAAAGCGGTCACTTTGTTTATAAAAGCAACCTCAAAAATTGCTCATCATTTTCACATTTCCGTTTATACAATAAGTTTTTTGCTCGTAAGCATTGCCACTTCTCTGCCCGAAACTGTAGTTGGAATTACGTCCGCTATCGACAAAAATCCTATATTATCATTTGGCAACGCCGTAGGATCAAACATTGCTTTATTGACTATAATTATTGCCATCCCGGTTTTAATCGCGTATCCCATTACCACTAGGAGCATCGTAGAGAGTAAAGATATTTATTATGTGGTGTTTTTCTCTTTCCTGCCGATATTGCTTCTTACGGACAGGTATTTGGGGAGGTTCGACGGATTTATATTATTTTCCACTTACGCTTTATATATTATTGCGGTAATAAAAAGAAGCACAGGATTTGAACGCCTGAAAGAAAGTTTTGAAAGAATAAATATCTGGAAAGAATCTGCCGCTTTTCTATTTTCTTTATTGATAGTTTTGGGAGCAAGCGAAATTATAGTCAAATCAGCTGAAGGCTTAAGCGTGTCCGCAGGCTGGAATCTCGGATTTATAGGTTTGACCCTAATAGCCATGGGAACATCGATGCCCGAGATCGCATACACGGTTGTTAACTTAAAATACCATAAAAACCAAGCAATATTGGGAAATATTGTAGGAAGTATCGTTGCGAATTCAACGCTGGTGCTTGGAACAACTGTATTAATTCACCCTATTGATCTAAGAAATGATCCCACATCATTCGGGCTGCAATCCATAGGTATTTTTATTATCGCCATGCTGGTATTTCTCAAGTTTGTCAGATCTAAAAGAACAATAGACAAACCCGAAGCAGTGTTTTTGCTGGCGTTATATATTGTCTTTTTGATAATTGAGTATAGGCTGCAAATAATGTGAGAAAATCGGATTAAATTAACGTTCGGATGTGAAAGAAGCAACTTTTATCTGACCGGAAACCGAATTTTCCAGTGGTACTAAAACCGCTTCGTAATTCAAATTATCTTCTCCCATTGTAACTTTTTGCGCCCCTGTTCCGTCGTTAAGTAGATTGACCTTAAACACAACCCCGGATGAGGACAGACCGGGTTTCATATAAATTTTCAGGTATTTATACGCTTTCCATGCATCTTCATAAGGAACTAAGACACTTTTCATAGATGTTCCCCCGCCTCCTATCGTACCCCATCTCTTGCCCGAAGTCGGACCGGATTTACATTCCGATTCTGTATTACACAAATATTCAGGCATTTCCCAAGTAGTGGATGAACTGACTTCAAAAACAAAACCGGCTTTCTCATCACTCGCTTTTTTATTAGAAGTTCCTTTAACATCGTTTCCTTTATTATTTCCCAGGGTGAATAAAACAATACCGACAACAGAAAATAGTACTACAACGAGCAAAATTGTAGGAGCAGCTATCCCTTTTCTCATAAGTTTTAAAATTGGCTCGCTTTGCGACCCTTTTCTCGCTTAAGCTCAAAGATTGGTTATTTATTCACTAATTCATGCAAAAATAACCAACGAAATATATATAGATATGTACTCATGAATTACATTTTATGTCAATAACTTGGGCACATCTTTGATATAATGCTGCCATGGACATACCAAGAGTGGCATTTATACATGATTATTTAGTTCAATACGGCGGTGCAGAGAAAACACTTGAAATAATGTCAGATATATTTCCCGAGGCTGAGATATTCACGGGAATATATAAACCGGATTTGCTCTCCAAAAAACTGAACTCAAAAAAAATAATCAGCCCGGGCACTTCCCTTTTATCTAAGTGGCCTAAGTATTTCACTTTCTTAATGCCCTTGTATTTTGAAAATTTTGATCTCAGAAACTATGACCTGATAATTTCAAGCGGAAACGCATGGGCTAAAGGAGTTTTAACAAAACCTACCCAGCTTCATATAAGCTACATCCATACTCCCCCAAGATTTTTATACAAATACTCCGTGGAAAGCACTAACAGAAACAACTGGTACTATAAGCCGTTCGTTTCTTTCATAGATACCTCCTTGAGGGTATGGGATTACATCAGCGCTCAAAGACCGGACTATTTGCTTACAAACTCGCGGGAAACCTCCAAACGGATACAAAAGTTTTACAGACGCGAAGCTACCGTTATTTATCCTCCCGTGGATGTAGAAACAAAACCGGCCGTTGAATCAGACAATTTAAAAGCTCCTTATTATTTAGCAGCAGGAAGGCTCGCCGCATATAAAAACTTTGATTTAATAATTCAGGCTTTCAATTTATTAGGGCTGCCATTAGAAGTCATCGGCACGGGAAAAGAAGAGTCAAAACTCAAAAAAATGGCCAAAGACAATATAAAGTTTCTAGGACAGGCTTCAGATGAAGTGAAATTCCGAAAAATGAATGAATGCATGGGTCTTATATTTCCGGTCGAAGAAGAGGATTTTGGCATAGTACCTATTGAAGCAATGTCACAGGGCAAGCCGGTACTGGCCCACAGGTCAGGCGGCGTATTGGAAACTTTGAGGGACGGTATAGACGGAATGTTTTTCGACAAAGTTACCCTGGAAGAGTTTGTCAGTAAAATGAAAGAATTCGACGAAAACATTAAAAAAAGTGTATACAACAGCAATTCAATAAGAGATCACGTTCAGAAATATTCCGTTAACAGGTTCAAAAAAGAATTTGAAGCATTCGTTTCGAATAAATGGGATCAATTTCTTTACGAACAAAAGGGAGTTGCTTTTCGAGCGTAAGCGAGAAAAGCTGCGAAGTGAACCAAAAAAATGCCTGAATTACCCGAAGTACAAACTATAACGTCAGATTTAAAGAAGTATCTGGAAAATTCCACCATTAGCGGGGTAAAAATAACCGGAGAGTATGAAGTGTATCCTAACAGAAAGTTATTCCTGGAGCACACTCAAAGGGCTCATATAAATACCATAGGAAGAGTTGCCAAGAATATAGTCTTTACTCTGGACAATGGTCATTACTTGGTTTTCCACCTTGCAATGACGGGAAGACTTCTCTTAAGATCCCCTAAATTTAAACCGGACAAATGGACAAAAATAGTTTTTGCGCTTAGAAAAAATAATAAAGAGGTGGAAATGAGATTTTGCGACATGAGAATGTTCGGTAAGGCTGCCATATACAACAATGAGGAATTTGAAAAAATGAAACAAAAGTACGGCCCCGAAGCACACAAAGGCAACGTGGACGTGAAAGATTTCACCGCAAGATTAAAAAGTAAGAGAACTACTATAAAAAATGCATTACTGGACCAAAGTATTATAGCCGGGCTCGGAAACATCTATGTCACAGACAGCCTGTTTTTAGCCGGAATACATCCGGAAACTAAAACCCAGAATATCGACACTAAAAGCGCGGCAAAGCTTCTGGACGCGGTTAAACTTATATTAAATGAAGGTATCGAGCATCGGGGTTCTACTTTGGAAGACGATATGTATGTAGACGCATTCGGAAAGCCCGGAACGCATCAGAACTATTTTAGAATATACGGGAAAAAAACCTGTATTAACTGCAGCAACAAGGTATCGGTTAAAAAGATAAACGGGAGGGGTACATATTTTTGTTCATTCTGCCAGATTATTTTAGAAGCAGCGAACAAACCTCGGATGCTATGATAGTAAACAAGCTTAAGTTAAGTAATTTCCGAAATCACAAAAACTTGAATCTGGAAATCGACCCCGCCACTACATTCATAATCGGAGACAACGGAGTAGGAAAAACCAACATCCTCGAAGCCCTACATATGCTGTCCACTTCTAAATCGTTCAGAGCCAGATACGACAGCGACGTTATAAACTACCCTGCGCAATTCTCAACAATCAAGGCTTTGATAAAAACCGGCGAGGAGAAGTATGACCTGGAGCTGCAGGTTTCAAGAAGGGAAACCAACCGGGACCACGATGAACTTATGTATTACTCCTCCAAGGAAGACACTAAAGATGAAAGCCATACATCAACCAAAAAAGTAAAAGTAAACGGGGTGTCCAAAAGCATATTCGGTTTTACCGGAATATTTAAAAGTGTATTATTTACCCCCCAAAATATAGACGTAATAACCGGCTCCCCTGCCGAAAGAAGAAAATATATTGATTTGATCCTTTTTCAAATAGACAAAACTTACAAACGCACTCATAACAACTACACAAAGGCGCTGAAACAAAGGAATAAGCTTTTGGAACTAATCAGAGAAGAACGAAAAGGCCATGATCAACTGGGGTATTGGGAGAATATTTTAGAACAGACCGGCTCCGATATACATAAAATGCGCTCTGATCTGCTAAGTTTCCTTAACAAAAATTCTAAAGGATATGGGAGAACCCTTAACAGCGGGTACTCGGAAATCGAAATCAAATATAAAAAAAGCTTAATAACCAAAGACAGATTCGACGAATACAGAAACAAAGAAATAGTAGCCAAGTCCACTTTAATCGGCCCTCACAAGGATGACTTTATTATTGAGTACAACAATTACCGTTTATCGGATTTCGGATCTAGGGGACAACAAAGAACAGTTTTGGTAGCTTTAAAAATGTGTGAAACTGACTACATAGAAGAAAAAACTAAGGAAACACCGGTTCTCCTTTTGGACGATATATTTTCCGAATTAGACAAAAAGCACAGAGAAATACTTATAAGCATGGCTCCAAAGCAGCAAACCGTAATAACTACTACAGAACTGCCCGTTAAAAACGCCTTTGTTATAAATCTTTGACCTTTGCGGGAAATATGCAAGAATTAATTACGTTATGTTTCTTCCTAAGTTCACTATTACAAACAAAACTCTTAGCAATATCGCTACAACTGAACACTGCAAGGGTGTAATCGAAAGCACAACGATACTCCCCACATGGCAGAGACAAATAGAAAAGGAGGTAAAAATCAAAACAGTGGTCGCAAACCTAAAAACATTGCGTTTAAATGCCAGCCCCGAACTCGTAAAAAAACATATAGACGGACTTGAAAACGCCGCTCCGAAAGAAATAACCAACCTGGTAGCGTGTCTGGACTATGTTAGCAATAGCGGCGGCGAGGAAACGATGCGTAAAGAACTGGACGAAGAAAGCTTAAAATTCTTTCACCATTTGGTTTTTCACGGAAAAAGCGATTTGAACGAGGACATGGTTCCGCTCAGCGCTTTTAGAAGCAAAAAGTTGGCCGAAGCAGCTTTGCCCGAAGAAATTCTGGCGGAAGTAACAGAATTATTTGATTGGTATTACAGCCTATATGCGAAAGAAACCCATCCCATCATCGTAGCAGGAATAATAAAAGCCAGGATCGAAAATATCCAACCTTTTGATTCCGGAAATAATATAGTAGCCGACATAACAGTAAGAACAATCCTGAATAATATCGGCTATGTTTTCCACAATTACATCAGTCTTGAATCCCGCTACTCGGACACAAAAAAGTCTTATGATCAATGCTTGTACTCTACTGTCGGAAAAGACCCGGACTACAGCCTTTGGCTGGAATATTTCGCGGAAGAGATCGCCCACGAAATATTAAACGCCAAAGAAAAAATACTGCTTCTTGCCAGAGACACAAGATTGGCCAAAGCATCAGGAAGAGTAAAGTTGACGCCGCGACAAGAAAGAATAATTGAACATCTGCAGGATTACGGAATATTGCAGAATAAAGACTTCCCCAAGCTATTTCCCTACGTATCTGAAGATTCAATTTTAAGAGACCTTAAAGCTTTATTAAATCAAGGAATAGTGGTAAAAACCGGCAGCACCAAGTCCTCCAGATATGAATTGACCTAACATGGATAAAAGAACCAAAATTGTAGTATTCTAAGCATATGAAATTCAAAGATTTCGCAAAATACCTCGAAAGACTCGAATCAACCCCCAAAAGGCTTGAAATAACCTCTATACTAACCGACTTAATAAAAAACTTAGATCAGGAAGAAGCCAATAAAGGCGTTTATCTCTCTCTCGGATACTTAAAAGCTATCTACGAAAACCCAAAGTTTAACATCGCTGAAAAAATGATGATAAGAATTCTTGAGACGGCTTTTAAGAAAGAAAAAAAGGCTATAGAAAGCAATTATGCCAAGTCGGGAGATTTGGGGGACGTTGCGTTCGAAATATCCAAAACAAAAAAGAGCCAAAATCCGGAATTAAACGATGTTTATGAAAGCCTGTCAGAAATTGCCAATGTTACAGGGTCGGGTTCACAGGATCTAAAAACAAAAATGTCGGCGGAACTGGTCAAAAAACTTGATCCCCTCTCGGCAAAATACGTGGTAAGAATAATACTGGGAACCATCAGGCTGGGATTCACCGAATTAACAATAATTGAAGCATTAGCTCAACTTCTGGGAGATAAAACAGCATCCGGGCAAATAGAAAACAGATACAGCATCCACCCCGACATTGGCTTTGTAACAAAAATAATTAAGAAAGAAGGCCTTAAGGGCATGGAAAAAATAAAAGTGGAACCCGGTGTTCCTATACTTGCGCAACGATGTCAAAGGTTGTCAGACCCTAAAGAAGTGATAGAAAAAATGGGTCGTGTGTGGGCAGAATTTAAATTCGACGGAACAAGAGTTCAGCTTCATATGAACAGGAAAATAAAGCCAAAGAGTAAAGGTGCTGAACAAAGCGCCTTGTTTGGCCGCGAGGGCGGTAAAATACTTATAAAAACCTTCACCAGAAACCTGGAAGAAACAACTCATCAATATCCGGATATTATAGAAGCGGCAGACAGATTAATAACAGCCGATTCGATTATTCTGGACGGTGAAGCTATAGGTCTTGACAAAAAAACCGGCGAGTTCCTTCCTTTTCAGGAAACTATTCAACGGAAACGTAAGCACGGGGTGGCTGAAATGGTCAAAGATATTCCGCTAAAATATTTTGTATTTGACGTTTTATATTTAAACGGAAAAGAGCTTATTGATCTGCCCTTATCTGAAAGGAAAGAGTTGTTGAAAAAAGCTATAAAACCAAACGATGAAATTGTAATCGATAATTATATTGAAACCGACAACGCCACAGAACTTGCCAAGTATTTTGAGGAAGCCAAGGACAAAAATCTGGAAGGTCTGATATTAAAAAAGCCCGGCTCAGTTTATCAGGCGGGTGCGCGTTCGTTTTCGTGGGTGAAAATGAAAAAAGCTGACACAAAATTGCTCAAAGATACCGTAGATTGTGTGGTCCTGGGTTATTATTACGGAAAAGGAGTAAGAGCGCAGTTCGGAATTGGCGGGTTTCTGGTTGGAGTCTATGACGAAAAAGACCAAAAATTCAAAACGATCACCAAAATAGGCACCGGCCTAAAGGAAGACGATTGGATTTACTTAAAAAAAGAAGCCGACAAAGTGAAAATTAAGGAAAAACCTCAAAACGTCGAGGTAAACAAAGTACTGGAGCCCGATGTTTGGTGCCATCCGAAAATAGTGGTGGAAGTGGGTGCAGATGAAATATCAAAATCCCCTTCTCACACCGCTGGATACGCTTTAAGATTCCCCAGGCTGATCAAATTCAGAACCGATAAAAAGCCTACCGATTCAACAAGCATAGAAGAAATCATATCCTTGCATAACATGCAGAAACATGGATATTATTAATCAGGTGTTCTTAAATTCCGGGACCAACCTTTACTAATCATTTAGGTACGGATGGTCTTAAGAAATATATGCCTCAAGAAGATACAAACACAAAAATATATCAAAAGCCCTACAATCTTGAACCCAACATTGAAGCTGCTCTTTCTTATTTGCTCACGCCATTCTCGGGAGCGTTCGTCTTTATAATGGAAAAGCAAAATAAATTTGTCCGATTCCACGCCTTTCAATCGATATTGTTCGGGGTTGTAGCCATAGGGGCCTTGAGTGTTGCCGAAAGTCTTAAAATAATTTTAATAGGATTTTTACTCAAACAGGCTATCTCGATTTTAATTGCTATATGCTGGTTTTACCTTATGTGGCAGGCCTATAATAAAGTTGAATTCGAACTGCCATTCCTGGGAAGAATAGCTCATGACCAGATACATAAGCCGTCCGGAAAACCGGGAAACAGCAATAAAGAAGAAACCAAATAATATAAGTAACTTTTGTAAAATAATTACTCTTGCAATCAAGTTCTGCCCCGTTTAATAGTTTAATTGCTAAATTATGGAAGAAATCAGAGAGATCATAAAACTCAAAAGCATAAAATCCGACAAAAGGAACAAATACGAGTTTCAAGCTTATGGAAACAGGCTCGCGGAAGAGCTTGGGGATTTAAAACACAGGGCTTTATACATAAAACTCGCCAAACAGGAGGATAGAAAACTGCTGGAGCTGGCGCGCGAGTATGTTCTGGCTTCCAAAAAGGCTACAACTAAAGGAAAGCTATTCATGTGGCAGCTTACAGAACTAAAAAAGAAAAAACTTCCATCCAAGTCAAAATAATACTAGAATATTGGTAACGGAGATTATTGGAAATCTTATGTTTCTAAAAATTGCCAGTCAATATAAAACCCAGTTATTTATCTCAATAATACTTTCAATAGTCTTAATTGCACTGAAAGTAACTACCCAGCCCGTTCAGATTGGTTTAATCGTGCTAGGCGCGCTCCTTGGAACATTTGTTCTGGACATGGATTATTTCATTCACGCTTACTTTCTGGAACCGACGTCGGACTTTTCAAAGACTTTAACCGGATTTATGAAACACGGGGATTTGGGAAATGCCCTTTCATATGTTTATTACCACAGAGATGAAATCAAAGATAAAACTCTCAATAGCGTTTTGTTCCAGGTAGTTCTCGGAGGACTTATTATATTTGTTGCATCATCCGACGCGCCTTACTTTATAAAAGCTCTGGTATTCTCAACCTTTGTAAACTCCATATACCGAATGTACGAATCACATTTGCTTAAAAAAACGGACGAATGGTTTTGGGCTTTAAAAAGCAAACCTAAAAACAACGGTGTGGGTGTATTTGCTGTGGTTCTCTTAGGGATACTTGTTTACTGTTTGAGTATTTTTTAATTTTTGCCGTGTACGGATTAATAATAACTTCATCTATCGCTGTCTCCATATTTATTGCTTCTAAACTGGCTAAAAAGAAAAATCTTGATGCGGATATTTTGTACGGCGGGATGTTCTGGGTAATTTTATCCGGAATAATCGGAGCACGTTTATATCACGTAGTACACTACTGGAGTTTTTACTCGGAAAATCCGGCTTTGATATTTAATCTAAGAACGGGTGGAATGGCAATTTACGGCGCGATTATTTTCGGCGTTGCAGCGGCCTTAATATATTTAAAAATAAAAAGGCAGCGTATAACCGACTGGATTGATTTGGGGGGGTTGCTGCTGCCCTTATCACAGGCAATAGGACGGTGGGGCAATTATTTCAATGAGGAGCTGTATGGCCCGCCCACCTCCCTGCCGTGGGGAATATACATCTCTCCCAAAAACAGACTGGATCCTTTCAAAGACTATGAAAAATTCCATCCTCTGTTTTTGTATGAATCGCTGCTTAATTTTTTATTATTTTTATTTTTACTTTGGGTTTTTAATAAGAATTCAGGAAATTCTAAAAATGCGGACGGACTAAAGAAAGGTTCTGTTTTCTTTTTATACCTGGCAGGTTACGGATTAATCAGATTTTTCATGGAGTTTTTAAAAATAGATCCGTGGAAAATATCGGGATTGAACACTGCCCAAATTATATCTATACTCCTAGTACTATCGGGGATTTTAGGAATAAGGAAACTAAATTCAAATGACAAAACTACTGACAATTAAAGATTTTGTAAATTCACACTCAAGAGTACTAAATAAAAAAAATACCAGAGCATCACTGCTGACTTTAAGCATCATTGGAATTCTAATTTCCATGTATCTGCTTTACGCAAAATATACACACAATCCTTTAATTTGCGGATTCGGCGACTGTGGAAAGGTTCAGGAAAGCGTTTATTCCGAGTTTCTGGGAATTCCCGTGTCTGTATGGGGCGCTTTTTATTATTTATTATTATTTTTATGCTTATTTAAAAATTACCGCAGAGTCGCGGTACTGTGTATTTTATGGGGGTTGGGATTCTCCACTTACCTCACCTTTTTGGAAGTGTTCGTAATAAAAGCAATCTGCATGTGGTGTGTTTTCTCTTTTGCTAATATAGTACTAATAGCGGCAACATATTTTACGCACGAGAAAATACTATGATTTACGTTGTATCAGACCACGGTGGTTTTGATTTAAAAAATAAAATCCTGGAGCTGCTGAAAGAAAGCGGTTTTGAAGCTGTGGACATGGGTCCCGGCCAGTTTACTTTGGATGACGATTATCCTGACTATATAATTCCCTGTATAAAAAAAGTTACGGAAAACGAGGGAAACGCAGGAATTGTAATTTGCAAAAACGGCGTGGGCGCTGCGATCCTCTCTAATAAATTCCCCGGAATAAGAGCAGCTTTATCATGGAATAAAAGCCACGCAGTCTCTTCCAGAAATGACGACAATACAAACGTTCTGGCACTACCGGCAAACTATCTAAATGAGGAGGAAGCACAGGAGATAGTTAAAGCATGGCTTACTACACCTTTCAGCAACGAGGAAAGGCACGTGAGACGCCTGAAAAAAATTTCACATCACGAGAAAGAGATTTTTAAATGATTATTCCCGGAATTTTCGAAAGCGATTTTGAAGTTATTAAAAGTAAAATAAAGTTAGTAGAACCAGCAACGAGACTTATTCAAATAGATTTTGCGGACGGAGAGCTCGTGGACGGCAAAACATTCTTGGATATATACAAACTTGATGAAATCGACACTATGGCCAAATTTGATTTGGATTTAATGGTACAGAACCCGATAAAATTTCTGGAGAAAAAAGTACAAAAAGCCGAAAAGATAAGCATGCTGATAGACGCCGAAAAGTATATTGAAAAATTTATAGAAATGGCAAAGAAGCTTAAATATAAGGTGGGTTTGTCATTAAGACCTTTAACACCAGTGGAAAAAATAGAAGAATATTTGGATGAGCTGGATTATGTGCAGTTTTTCACTATCCGTCCCGGAGGCAGCGGAAGAGAGTTTCAAGTAGAGGTTTTGGAAAAACTGGAAAATTTTAAAAACGATTATCCTTCCATCCCTTTTCAGGTGGACGGAGGTGTGGACAAAGACTACCTGCCTCTTGTTTTGGATGCGGGCGCAATGGATGCAATAATCACCTCGCATATTTTTAATACTCCAAATCCAAAAGAGGCTTTAGAATATTTTATGGGGGTTTACAGAAACCGCTGATTTGGATAATTCACTAAATTAACAAATAATTAAATGAAAGAATTTTATATTCCTGTAAAATAAATATATGGATAAATCAATAATCAAAAAAATAGCATTTCTGGGCGGTGCAGGCTGGGTGGAAGGTGAACAAACTTATGAGGACTCTTTCAACGTTGCAAAACTTTTAGCCGAAAATGGATATGAAGTTGTAAACGGTGGAGGACCTGGCGTAATGCGTGCGGCAACAAACGGTGCCCACAAAGGAAGAGGAAAAGTTTTAGCAGTTACATACCACCCCAACAAACCTAAAAAAAATTATGAGGGGGTTGATAAAGACAATCACTTTGACGAAGAAGTATACACTCTCGACTATTTCGACAGAACTAAAGTAATGCTTCAAAACACCGACCTACATATTCTTTTCAACGGGGCAACCGGAACCATCAGCGAATTCGGAATGACGTGGGCGAGCTCCAGAATACACGAAGGCGACAACAAGCCGATTATTTTATACGGATCATTTTGGGAAGAATTAATAAAATCCTTTCAAGAACGTATGAAATTAAGACCAGGTGAAGTAGAACTTCTAAAAATCTGCACCACTCCACAGGAAGTTCTGGATTACATCGAGAGTTTAAATTTACGGGAGTCTTCGTAAAATTTATTCAGTATTTTTTCGCGTCCAGACCCTTCAAGAATTCGAGGTTGTCCATAGCCTTCTATTAAAACGGGAATAAATACTACATCCGCCAATTCTTTTCCCTTAAAAATAAATCCGGCCAAAATCCCCTGCCTCGTCTCCAGAGACCACATCTGGTCAAATATTAAATTCCCGTGAGCGTATAAAATCACTCCGCTTTTATATATTTCCGCCGGCTGTATCCAATGCGGGTGGTTACCTATTACTAAATCCGCGCCGCTGTCTACCGCCAAATGCGCCAGCTCCTTCTGCAAAGAAGTGATCTGCGTGGTATATTCTTCACCCCACTGCATGCCCACAACCACTATATCGGCGGCATTGTCGGCCGCGCTTATTTCTCTTTTCATTTTTTCTTTATCGGCGTATGACAATAAAGGCTCCGGGACTCCCAATGAGTTATATGCAAGAAAAGCAAAAGAAACACCCTTTACAGTTTTATAAACCGGACCGGAGCTCAAACCAACTGACAATATTCCGACCGAATCCAGAATATTTTTCGTGTTATCTATACCTTCAACCCCGTAATTACTCATGTGGTTATTGGCATAATTAACAACATCGACACCGGAATATAAAAGTCCTTCCGAATGTCTCTCATCTCCGCAGAATATGAAACCCTCATCGGTTAAGGGACAATTTTTAATAAGAGGTGTTTCCATATTTATAAATGTTATATCAGCGCTCTTTAATAACGGGGCTATATTTTCGAACGCCCATTTAAAATTATTTTTATTAGTGCTTATATGGTTCACTGACCTCGCCGGAATAACATCCCCTGTTGTAATTAAAACTATTTCGTCGGTGCCAATGTTGTTTATATCGTTCAAAGACCTCTTTCTCGAAAATAATTTTTCCAAAATCATTGTTCCCGCTAACGTTTCTTCTCCTTTTGTACTACCCTCATCTCCCTCCTTTAACAAACTGCCTGTGTTTATTTTATTTATTGAAGCTTCTCCGGAACCGTCGTCAAATGCACTAGGCAACCCCAGCACGGGTGTGAACAAAACAGTGTTTAAATTCGAACTTATATGCTCGTAAGCTATGAAAAACAAAAAAACTCCCAATATCCACAAAGAATGAATTTTTACAAAATGACTCACAATATGCCCATTCTATCAAACTTTTTTTAAATAAAATGCATTCAAACAAGGTGCTGATGAAATCTGCCTATGAAATTTGATACAATAAAGTTGAGAAACTAAAATAAAACTTTTATACTGTACTTCAATGCCCACACATAAAAACCGCAAGCATCATACCCATAAAATCGAGCGTATGGAAGAAACCGCGTATGAACTCCGACAATCTGTTGTGAAAATGCTGCTGGAAGCAAAATCCGGACACAGCGCGGGACCTCTTGGAACTGCCGACATTTTTGCGGCCCTTTACTGGGACATTTTAAATATAGACCCGAAAAATCCTTCCGATCCAAACAGAGACAGACTGGTGCTTTCGAGCGGACACATCTGTCCAATTTTATATGCGACCCTCGCCC
>Ga0209542_10006699_pt1 | contig 22307 bp, 21 predicted proteins | sample RifCSPhighO2_01_FD_184028 | JGI IMG/M metagenome (GOLD analysis project Ga0209542, IMG submission 184028) | Soil microbial communities from Rifle, Colorado - Rifle CSP2_plank highO2_0.1 (SPAdes) (version 2) | ecosystem: Environmental > Terrestrial > Deep subsurface > Rock core/Sediment ... | reverse complement strand
GAATTTCTCAAGGTCTGCCATCGTGACCTGCTTGCCGCGAGTAAGATTTTTTAGTTTTTCATATGGGACCTCGACACTCTCGCGCCGCAGCGCGGTCTGGATGGCTTCTGCGACGACTTCCGGATGTTTCTGCAAGTCGGCGAGCATCGCGTCTTTGTTGACACTTACCTTGCCGAGGCCCCGCAGAAGCGCCTTGTAGCCGATAAGGGAATGTGCGAACGCGACGCCGAACGTGCGCTTCACGGTGGAATCCGAAAGGTCGCGCTGTAGACGCGATATCGGAAGCTTACGGGAAAAATGCTCGAAGAGAGCGTTCGCGACGCCAAGATTGCCTTCGGCGTTCTCGAAATCTATCGGATTCACTTTGTGTGGCATCGTCGAAGAGCCCACCTCCCCTGCTTTCGCTTTTTGCGTGAGCCAGCCGTCGCTGATGTATCGCCAAATGTCTTGCGAAAGGTCGATGAGTATCGTGCCCTCGCGGCGCAGGTTGTCGAAAAGTTCGGCGTAGGTATCGTGCGGTTCTATCTGCGTTGTTGCAGGATTCAATTCGAGTTTGACCGTTTGTTTCTTATCATTGAATCGTCCGACGAACTTTTCGCTGAAGTCCATCCAATCCACGTCCGGTGCGCCCGCCACATGCGCACTCCAATTCCCGGTCGCCCCGCCGCATTTCACGAGAATGGAGCGACTCGTGAGCTGTTCAAGCTGGCGAGCTACCCTCGACTCGAACACACGCATCTCCTTGCCGAAGGTCGTCGGACTCGCGCTCTGTCCGTGCGTGCGCGCGAGCATCGCTGTTCCCGCCTGTTCTTTCGCCATTTTTTCGAGATGTGCGCGCACGTCTTCGAGCGCGGGTACTATCACTTCCTCGAGCGCACCGCGGAGGAGAAGGGCGTAGGCGATGTTGTCGGTGTCTTCCGATGTGAGCGCGAAATGCACCCATTCGGACACGTCGACAAGCGACGTTTTGGAAAGTTTGCGTTTGAGAAAATACTCAACGGCTTTTACGTCGTGATTCGTCGCCGGTATCCCTTCGTACCCTTCTTTCTCTATCTGCTTGACGATGCGTGCGTCCTCGAGAGTGATCTCGGCGAGCTTGCGCAATATCTTTTTCTCATCCGCAGTGAGGGTACGAATACCGACGTGCGGCGTATCCGAAAGCGCGATGAGGTATTCGCACTCGACGAGGACGCGCGCGCGGATGAGCGCGAACTCGCTGAAATATTCCGTGAGCGCCGATGCCGCGTCGCGGTATCGACCGTCTATGGAACTTATCGAGGTAAGTGGTTCAAATGGCATACCAAGTTAGTAGAATGTGCCTTGGCGGCAGGCGGCTCGCCGTCCTGCCGCGGCTTTGTACACGCGCCCTCGACTAGAGCACTTTTGGAATTGTTGGTTGTTTGTTTTCATAAGTTGTTTAAGCCAAAGGCACATTTCACTACTGGGCATATTGTTTCAGGTTGCGTTCCGTGCGCGGAGTGATAGGCTCTTCGCCAGCGACAAATTTCTCACCCGTGATCTGCTCATACATCTGAATATAGCGGCGCGACATCTCTTCTACAAGCTCCGGTGGTGCGGGAGGAAGCACGGCGTCTTTGTACGGGTCAGAGTGTTCCTTGAACCACAGGCGAAGGAATTCTTTGTCGAAGTACTCCGGTTCCTGCCCCGCGGCCGTACGCGCTTCGTAGCTTTCGAGCTGCCAGTAGCGCGAAGAGTCCGGCGTGTGTATCTCGTCGATAAGCACGAGCGTTCCGTCCTCGCCTGTCCCGAATTCATACTTCGTGTCAACAAGTATCAAACCCCTCTGTGCGGCAATTTCCTGCCCGCGCGCAAAGAGCGCGAACGCCGTCTTTTGCACATCCTCGAATAATGTCTTCGTAATGAAACCTTCGGCTACCATTTCCTCCGGCGTAAGCGTGCGGTCATGTTTTTCCTCCTTGGTCGTCGGATCGAAGATAGGCCTCGGCAGTTTTTGGTTTTTCTTCATGCCGTCCGGCAAAACGATGTCACCGAAATTTCGCTGACCCTTGGAGTAGCGGGTCCAGATAGCCGTGTCGGTAACACCCGTGAGGTAGCCACGCACCACCCCTTCGATGGGCACCATCTTCATCTTTTTGCCAATGGTCACATTAGGATCGGGGATCGCGAGAACGTGATTTGGGACAATATCTTTTGTCTTCTCGAACCACCACGCGCTTATCTGGTTCAGCACCTGCCCTTTGTGGGGTATATGCGCGATGATGCGGTCGAAGGAGGAGTGGCGGTCGGTCGTAACTAAAATCAGCCTATCAGGCTGTTCATAAATATCGCGAACCTTACCCGTTTTCTTTGGTCCAAGGAAGGAGAAATTGGTTTCTTTGAGTACTTCTGTCATGTTTTAATCTACATTGATTTCGGTGCTTAGTCAAGACCACGCGAGTTGCCCGGCAAAGCTCACCTCTCCGCTTCCCTTTGTAATGCTCCCTATCTCATACGCTTCAATGCCGAATTTTTTCATATGCGCGACCATTTCCTCCGCAAAATCCTCACGAACGACAGCCGCGATGCCGACCCCCATGTTGAAGGTACGAAGCATGTCCGCGTCTTCCAGACCGCCGAATTTCTTCAATGTCTCGAATATGGGAAGGATGCGTATCTTGGAGAGGTCGACGGCCGCATTGAGAGCGGAGGGCAATATTCTGTTGAGATTTTCTTGAATGCCGCCGCCAGTAATGTGCGCAAGGCCGACCAATTCCTCGCTCACGAACAGATCCTTGAGCGCCTTGTAATAGGCGCGATGCGGCGTGAGGACCGCCTCGATGAACGGCTTGCCATCCACTTCTTCTTTCAGGATTTCTGGACTCTCCTCCATTATCTTTCGGACCAGAGAAATGCCGTTTGTGTGAACACCGCTCGAAGCGAGTGCGATAACTTTGTCACCGTCTTTTATCTTCGAGCCGTCGATGATGCGTTCTTTCTCGACTACGCCGACGATACTGGCCGTCAGTATGTAGGTCCCTGCGGGGATAACGCCCGGCTGCCAAGAAGTCTCGCCGCCGGTAAGCGTGCATTCATTATTCTTTGCAGCTTCCGAAAAGGCGTTCACCATGCGAAGCACGATCGGTTTCTCCACCTTGCCGCACACGATGCAGTCTTGTATCGAAAGCGGCTTCGCCCCCATGACGATGCAGTCGTTGACGAGGTGATTGATGAGGTCGTGGCACACGGACTCAAACTTGTCGTACTTCTGCGCGAGCAGTTGTTTCGTACCGGGCTCTTCGGTCTTCAGTACGAGCACCGGGTGCTTATATTCAGGGAACGCACCGTCATAGAGCGACGCGAACGCCCCGACGGTATTGAGCACGCGCTCATCAGTTGTCTTGAGCGCTGATGCGATACCTTCTTTCGTTTCGTTCTCGGTGTCTCTGTTTACTCCCGAACTCTTGTACGAAAGCTTTTTATCGGTCATATCAATCCCTTCTCTTCAAGATATTTCTTAAAACCCTTCTCCTGGAGTTCGGCATCTTTCGCAGTGATATCCTTCGCCATCTTTTCCTTGAACGTTCTAACGTTTTGCAAAACGTTTGAATCTCCCGCGCCGATTATCTGCGCCGCGAGGATGCCGGCGTTCTTTGCACCGTTGATGGCGACCGTGGCGACGGGAATGCCGGGCGGCATCTGCACCGTCGCAAAAAGGGCGTCAACGCCTGCAGCCGTTTTGTTCATAATTGGAACGCCGATGACCGGGAGCGCTGTGTGGGTTGCAACAATGCCGGCAAGGTGTGCGGCGCCTCCGGCGCCGCAGATAAATACCTTGTACCCGCCCGCCTCGCTTTTCCTCACGTACTCAACGACCGCTTCGGGCGTGCGGTGCGCGGAGAGGGTGTGTACCTCCGAGCCGATGCCGAGTTCCTCCAAGACCTTCGCCGCCTCCTGCATTACAGAGAGGTCCGAATCCGAGCCCATGAGAATTCCTACAAGAGGTTTATTTGCCATGAAAGTATTGTACTGCATTTCTAAAGAGTTGAAGTCCCGGTCCCTCGTACGGCAAGGTCTCGTACGGCAAGGTCTTACCTTGCCGTATATAACCCTCGCGGAGATACGTCCAATGCGGAAGTTGCGTGAAGCGTACCGCGCGCTCGGGGTGCGGCATGAGCCCCAATACACGGCCTCCGTAGCCTATGATACCGGCAATATTCTCAAGAGAGCCGTTGGGATTCGCCGGCATATCGAAATGCTTTGATGTCTCCCCCTCTGCGTACTTAAGAGCTATTGCACCACTTTTCTTCAGATTTGAGAGTGTCTCCGGAGAAGCAAAATATTTCCCCTCTCCGTGGGCGATGGGTATTGAAAGCGTTTTGATGCCCCTCAGCCACGGGCTTTCACTCTGCACTTCAAGATCCACCCAGCGGGCGTTATACCGAGGAACGTCATTGGCGACGAGCGCGCCCGGCACGATACCGGCGCTCGTGATTATCTGGAAGCCGTTGCAAATCCCGAGCATCAAAGTGTCGCGCGCGAGGAATTCTTCTATCGCCTTCCCAAGATGCCCGCGGACGCGATTGCCATACGCCTTCCCCGCCCCGGCGTGGTCGCCATACGAGAACCCGCCGCCAAAGACGATTATCTGCGCTTTTTTCAAGACGGCTGGCTTCGCGATGATGTCGTTGAGGTGGATGATGTCGGCCGTCGCTCCCACAGACTCGAATGCCGCTTTCGTCTCATCCTCCGTATTGAGCCCGTAGCCTGAAAAGATTATGACGTGTGGTTTTTTCATACGTTATATTGTCTTCGATGATTTTCGAGGAACTTCTCAACAGAATCCTCTCCAGGAAAATCACCTCGAGTAACGGCGCGACGGCCGGGCACCGCTTCATACGGCGGCGAACTGTGGGTTAGCACGTGATAGGAAGCATACAAATCGAATGTGTCAGGGTGCTTACGGGCCAGTTCCTGTGCAAAACGTAGCCCGTCTTTGAAGAAATTCGTTGCCGCTTCCTCGCCGAATCCCTTTTCTATCTTGGTACTAATCTCATCAGCGAGCGCCTTTATCCGGTCGAACAACTGCGGAACCTGCTCGGGCCCTCTCCAGATCATTGGAACACCCGGATCTACTGACGGCGGTGCATCTTTATCTTCTTCGTACCCCAGTGTTTTGTAATACGCAACGAGTTTTGCCATGTGTTCCTCGATCCGCGCAGTGCCTTCCGACCGTGGCTGTCCGAAGGGATACGCAACGATCCGCGATACGGCGAAATCTCTGTGTACGGCCTCATCAAGGACTTTGCCGACGCCTTTCCCTCGGTATCTCGGATCGATGATAAAGCTGTGGCTCTCAAACTCTTGCCCGTGCGCAATACCGTCCACGACTCCAATGGGTGCATCGTGACGTTTCGCGACGTAGGTCACCCTGTCGGCGTTGAGCTCATCCTGTACGCCCGGGGCATACGCACTGTCTGGATATCGTTCGATCAAACCCTTGAGGAACTGCATGGTTGCGGCGCTTCCTTCGCGACCCGTCAACTTGCTGATATCGACATCGAGCGTATTCTCACGATCTAGACTACGATTGTCATCCATAATCACCATTCTTTGAAGAAACTCTTATATGAGTTTGCAAGGGCGGATAACGGGAGCTCGACCCTCTGCCCCGGTAGTGTGATGAGGACGGACGCAGTCTGGACGACCTCTCCGATACGGGCAAGTGGAATTCCCTTGAAGAGTTCTTCGAACTCTTTTTGGACATTGCGACGTACCGAAACGAGAATGCGCCCCTGGCTTTCGGAAAAGAGTATCGCCTCGTCCTCTCGCGCGTCGCCCTTCAGCTTTGTAAGGTCCGCTTGTACGCCCAATTTTCCGGCGATGGCCGACTTGGCAAGGGCGACCGCAAGCCCGCCGCGCCCCACGCCGATAGCAGAAGCGACAAGTCCTTTCTCTATCGCGCTCGAAATCGCGTCATAGGCTCTCGTATTTGTTTTTGTGTTTACACGCGGTGTTTCGCCCCTATCGATGCCGAGCATCGTGAAGTATTCCGAAGCGCCGAGCTCGTCGCCCGTTTCCCCCACGCAGTAGACGAGGTCGCCCACGCACTTGAGATCGAGCGTCTGGGCTCGCGCGACGTCCGGCACGACGCCGATAGCGGATACGAGAAGCGTCGGCAATGCGGCGATATGTACCTGTTTGCCGTTCGCGTCGTATCCGCGAAAATCATTGAACATCGAGTCTTTTCCCGAAATAAAGGGCGTCCCGTACGCGGTAGCGACGTCGTAACAAGCCCTTGCCGCTTCTTTCAATTCATACAAACGCTCCGGTTTTTCCGAAGAGGACCAGCAGAAATTGTCGAGTATCGCGAGATAGTCGCGCGAAGCGCCGGCACAGACGGCGTTGCGCACCGCCGTGTCGATAGCTGCCGCGGCCATATTGTATGTGTCGAGTTGCGAATACCACGGGCAATAACCTTGGGCGAGAACCACGCCGCGCTCCGAATCGAAAAGCGGTTTCAGCACGGCCGCCTCGGAATTCACAAGACCCCTCCCTTGTAGTGGTTTCGTGACGGAGGCTCCTTGCACCTCATGGTCATACTGCTGCGATATGAACGAGATGCTTCCGATGTTTGGGCGCGCCAAACAATCCAGTATCGCCTGTTCGAGCGGGACGCCCTCTCTCTCCGGCTCCGCCGCCTTTCGTTGTGGTTTTGCGCTTTTTTGCTTTTGTATCGGCCGTCCATCGTGAAGGAACGTGAGCGGAATATCCATCACTTTTTGCGCTCCATGCCGGACCACGCACGAGCCGGACTTCGTGAATTCCCCGATACGCGTCGCCTCCACGTCGTGCCGATCCATTATCTTTTTGAACGCCGGCCATTTCTTCTTCGGAACGGAGAGCGTCATCCGCTCTTGTGATTCCGAGACCCATATTTGCCACGGCGCAAGGCCGGGATACTTGAGCGGCACGCTCGCGAGGTCGACCTCACAGCCGCCGGACTCGCGCGACATTTCCCCTATCGAACCGGAAAGACCGCCCGCGCCATTGTCGGTGATGGAGCTGTAGAGCCCCTCGTCGCGCGCCTCGCGGATGATGGCGTCGGAGAGCTTCTTCTGCGTGATGGGATCGCCTATCTGCACTGCCGTTGCCGGTGAACCCTTGGAAAGCGCCTCGGATGAGAACGTGGCTCCGTGAATGCCGTCGAGCCCGACGCGGCCGCCGAGCATGACGATATAGTCGCCCGGCTTTGCTTTCTTCTCGTACAGTTTTCGCGCTCCTTTCTTTCTGGGAATGAGTCCGACCGTTCCGCCAAAAACCAGCGGCTTCCCGCGATAGCTCGGGTCTGCGGCAAGGAATCCGAGAGGAGTGGGAATACCGCTTTCATTGCCTCCGGCATTTATCCCGCGCACCACTCCTTCGAGAATACGCCGCGCCGGGAGGAGTGGCTGTGTTTTTTCGCTATCGCGGAAGAGCTCCCGCGCGCCGCGCGGGTCGGCGACGCAAAAACCGTAGGTATTCGCGATGGGTTTCGCTCCGAGGCCGAAACCCAGACAGTCGCGATTGACGCCAACGATGGCAGTTACCGAGCCGCCATAGGGATCGAGGCCTGATGGAGAATTGTGTGTTTCTACTTTATGCGTGATGAGATACGTTTCATCGAATATGATCGCACCCGAGTTGTCTTTGAATACCGAAACGCAAAAATCCCCCTTTCTCCCCTTCTTCCCTTTTCTCCCCTTTCGTATCTTCTCCGTCGCACCCTTTATGTATCGGCGATAGATGCCTTCATGCACTTCGTCGAGCGGGTCGGCGAAGATGGTGTGCTTGCAATGTTCGGACCACGTCTGCGCGAGCGATTCCAATTCGACATCCGTGGGCGAGCGCTTGCGTGTTTTGAAAAAGTGCCGTATCGCCCTCATGGATTCGAGAGGGAGCGCCAAAGGTCCTCGAGAAGTTCCGTCCGGATTCGGTATCCCCTCTTTACTTATCTTTGAGAGTTCTGAATCGCTGACCTCCAGATCGATAAGAGCCACACTCGTAACTTCATGCAGTGTGACCTTTGGGACGACTATTGGGAATTCCTTGGTCTCAGTTCCATATATGGAACTGCGCTCGATAAGAGGATTGTGCAGCTCGCGCGCGAAGCGCTCGACGTCGGAGCGGTCGAGCGCCCCCTCCAAAAAAATGATGGTCGATGAGTATACCGCTTCCCCGTCCGAGAACTTTCTCCCTAAGCAGTCCTCTATCGTTTCTTGCACTGTTCGCCCGAGATTGTCGGTGACTCCGGGCAAGTACCCTATTTCGAGAGCGTACGACCACTTCTCGGGAGCGAGTACCGTGCTAGTCGAAGATCGTTCTGTCACCGGATTCGCGAGTCGTTCTGCCGCACGCCCTAATTCGTCGGCCGACAGCTTCGCGTCGACGGTATAGGATGCGGAAATGGCGACACGCTGGAGTGCCGCTTCTGGGAAGAGGTTCTTAAGTGTGCGGAGTGTGCTTTGGGCGCGTGCGTCCTCTATTTTGGACGAGATCACGATCCGAGCCGTCATACCCCACCATACTAGCACCGAGATAAAAAATCAAGCATGATGACCCCATGGCACGACAACGAAAAGAAAGCCTACTGCTGCCTCAGCTGCTCAAGAAAATAGCGCCCACCATCGGCGCCAAGGTCTACGTCGAGCCCGAGTGGGGCATCGCGGGGCAAATTACCTTTCGGGATGGAAAGAAGAGGTACTTTAGATACAACACGCTCGACCTGAATCCTGTCGGTGCCTCCGACATCGCGAAGGACAAAGATTACGCGAATGTATTTATGAAGCGCATGGGGTATCGAACCGTCGAGGGACGTGCGTTCTATTCCAATGCTTGGTGCAAAAAAATAGGCTCGCGCAGGGACATCACGGCGGCATACCGCTATGCGCGCACGCTCGGCCTTGCCCTGAGTCCGTCGAAGGGTTCTTCCGTCATCGTGAAGCCCAATGAAGGGAGTCACGGCTCCGGCGTATTTTTGGTCGGCAACAAGCGCGAGTTCATGCGCGCCATGCGGCACATCTTCAAGGAAAACCGAGTCGCGCTCGTGCAAAGAATGGTACGTGGTAAGGATTATCGCATCGTCGTTTTGGACGACACCGTCATCTCCGCCTATGAGCGCATTCCACTCTCGGTCGTCGGCGACGGCTCTTCGAGCATCAAGACGCTTTTGAAAAAGAAACAAAAACGCTTCCGCGGCGGAGGTAGAGACACGCGGATAGAGCTCGACGACATCCGTATCTCTCACAAACTTGGTATGCAAAAGCTTGCGCTTCGCTCCGTGCCCGAGCGCGGAAAACGCATTTATCTTTTGGACAACGCAAATCTCTCGAGCGGCGGCGACGCTGTCGACGTGACGAAGCCCATTCATCCTGAATTCAAGAAAATGGCGATTAAGCTGACACGCGATATGGGCCTGCGCCTATCCGGTGTGGACATTATGGTCGCGGGTGACATTCGCAATGCGCCCAAAAAATATTGGGTACTTGAAATAAATGCTGCTCCCGGCCTCGACCACTACGTAAAAACCGGCCTCGCCCAGCAAAAGATAGTTGAGAACTTGTATCTCAAAGTCCTCAGGAGTCTTGCTCGCGGGCAGTGAATTCCGCATAACGCGAGACTGTATTCTTGCCGTTTGCCTTCGCGCGATAGAGCGCCGTGTCGGCGTGTTCAACGGTTGCTGACAGCTCCTCACGAGTGTCCGCGTAGGCAACTCCAAAACTTGCCGTAAATGGTATCGATACTTGTAGTCGATCGATGTTCCCATATGTAGCAGGACTGCCCTCGACTTTGGAGCGCAGACGTGAGGCTATTTCCGTAGCCTTTTTTTCAGTGGCACCCGGAAGTACAAGAATAAATTCCTCGCCTCCTACTCGAGCCACATAATCAGTGTCACGAACTTCTGACCGTAAGATCGATGCAATGGCGCGCAAGACAGCGTCGCCGGCAGCATGTCCATATTTGTCATTTATCTCTTTAAAATTATCAATGTCGCATGCGATAAGCGCTACTCGTTCAGACTTTTCACCTGCGCGTCGCTCTTGTTGAAGTGGGGCCGCTAGCCCACTCATACGCGTGTCGAAGCCGCGTCTGTTGAGTAGACCTGTCAAAGAATCCACGTGCGCCTCTTCCTCAAGCGCTCTCGCACGTTCACTGAGCTTTCTGGTCGTGTGAACTAGCTTAAGCAGTTTCGCTTCTTTCTGCCGTCCTCGCTCGTCCTTCCCGACATCCTCTATCTTTTCTGACATGATGTGCGCAGTATAGCGCGAGCAAAAACCATTCGGTAAAACTTGACAAAATGGCTTAATGTTGTATTTTCTCGCTAGTCCGTGTGGTGCCCTACGGTAAGTGAAAAGTGGGTACAAACGCAAAAAAAGAAAATGCGGGAGTGACAAATGATCGATACAGTCAGACGGCGGTACTATCTGCTCGCCGTCCTACACATTTGCGGTGCCAATATGACCGCCGCAGTGTTGATGATCTATCTCAAGTCGATGGGGTTAAGCGAGCCCCAGGCCATGCTTGCGTACGCCTCCTACTTCCTAGTGCCCATCCTGATGCAAATTCCTACGGGCGCAGTTGCAGATACAGGCGGACGGAAGCGTGCATTCCTGATTTCATGCGGCGTCAATGCCGTATGCATGCTCGCCTACGCGATGGCGGACAACTTCTATTGGTTCGCATTCGCAGCCGCTATCGGCGGTGTGGGCGCTGCCTACGCCAACGGTACGCTTGACTCATGGTTCGTGGGTCAGCTCAATCGATACGGAGGTGAAGCAAAGGAACTCGACCTGACCTTCACCTACGCTCAATTCTTCAAGTGTCTCGTGGCGGGTGTGTCTGGTCTGGCCGGCATCCTGATCGCCGGCCACTCGATGCAACCTACCTGGATCGTGGCCTGTGTGGTTTTCGTCATCACTGGCATCGTGGCCTGGCGGGTCATGGATGAAAGTGATTTCGTACGAGAACGGCTGGTTACATCTAGGGAAAAGTGGCGTCTAATGTTCCAAACGGCGCAAACGGGCGTCAAACAGGGACTCGACAACTTCCGCCTTCGTTTCGTGATCGTCTCGGTTACGGCTCTCTATGCGGCCATGATGATCCCGAATATGCTCTGGCAGCCGCACTTCCTGCAGTGGCTACCAGAAAGAGATGACCTCGGTTGGGTCTGGCTAGGCGCGCAGGCGTTCACGGGTCTCGGCATTCTCATCGTCTTGGTGCTTAGACTTTGGGGACACGAGATCTACGATCGCCGGACAATGCTCTTGTGTCAGTTTGTGATCGCTATCGGGATCATGGGCACAGGAGCTCTTAGCTCTCCGGTGGCGAGCCTAGCAATGTACTACATGTACCAAACTGCGCGTGGTGCATTCATGCCGATCAACGTGGCGTTCCTGCATCGACACATTCCGTCAGGGACGGTACGTGCGACTGTTGTCTCAATAGAAGGCGGCGGGCACGACATTGGCTCTGCGGTAGGGCTCGTACTCGGGGCAGGTATCGTTTACCTGTTCTCGCGGGAAATTGCACTGATCTTCGCGGGAGCGTTCTTACTCGTATTCGTTGCCCTCTCATGGAAAACCTTGAGGCAACGTTAGACGAGTTAGTCACTCCCGCAAACTTAAGGGCCCTGCTGCTGCGTGTTGAACGCGACGGTGGGGTTCCCTTTTTTTACGCTCGCTCCAAATCCACGTACTTGTATTTGATGCCGTTCCACTCGTGCTCCTCCTCAAAAACTTTTTTAGTGAAAAGATGCTCGTATGGAGGGAAGAACGTATCGGCCTCGCCTTCGGCGTCGATGAGCGTGAGGTAGAGTTTGTCGATGAACGGAAGCGCCTCTTTGTAGAGCTCCGCTCCCCCACCGATGTGAACCTCGTCACTGCCGGGAGCTGTTTTTGCTTTTTCCAATGCCTCCTGGAGCGAGCGCGCGACCATCACTCCCTCATATTTCCAGTTCGGGTCTCTGGTAACAACGATGTTCGTCCTATCTGGCAAGGGCGTACCTCCCCGATAGCTCAAGATAGACTCAAACGTTTTGCGTCCCAAAACGAGAGGGTGCCCGCGGGTCAGGTCTCTGAATCGCTGTATATCGTTCGGGATATGCCATACGAGCTTCCCTTTGTTCCCGAGTTCCCTATTCTTCCCTATCGCGACGACGGCTGCGATGGTCGGTTTCTTCATGTTCCCCATAGTACCATTACACCACCCAACCCAGTGAGATGTTATCTCACTGGATTTAGCGTTCGAAGCCATCGCGCGAGACTTCGCCATAATATGTTCTCGCGTCCTCCAGCATACGACGAAGTGTCGGCTGGTCTGCGATGTCGAATCCGTCTCTCGCTAGAATTGGGTTCGTAATCCTCTTCTCTGTGTAGTTCTTGAGAGATGAATATGGATACTCTCGTATTTTTTTCTCAAGCGCACGAATGTCTCGAACATTCCCCGATTTCCATCCAGGCTCGTACAGCTCCGCAGGATTACTGTGAATGTACTGAAGCACCCTTTGAAAATAACGATCCGTCCCAATGTGTCGAGATCGAAAAGGGCGAACAAATAGGTTTCCCATCCGTTCGTTTTTTGCATTGAAATACAACGTGTATGCAATCCCCACTTTCCGCATAAATGAAGAAATGCCGCCGTCGACGACCTCTTTTAGAAGCAAGTGATAGTGGTTGGGCATCAAGCAATACCCGCCAATCGCGACGATCGGTTTGCCGCGATCCGTCTCAAAAACTTTTTTAAGTTCGGGTTTCTCAATGTTATAAAGACCGACGGATTCAGTGCCATTTGCAGAATAAAGAATCATGAGGAATCTTTCTGCGTCATACTCGTTCTCAAAAACGTCGCGTTTATCAACTCCCCTGCTGAAGCAGTGATACCATTCGCCGAACTCAAAGGGTGCGCGATTTGCCATGCAACAATCGTACCACAGTGAGATAACATCTCACTGTTTTAGGAACTACGCTGCGGGGAAATCGTTTTTTAATTTCTTCAGGTCGCCGCTGAAAACGAGTTTCATCTCTGCATTCTTTTCTTTCCCGCCCTTGTCGACGACGTCCTTTTGATGCCAGCGCGATTTTCGCGGCTTCACTTTTTTGGAAAGCTGTTCGAAAACTATCTGACAAAAGCGCTCTCCGGGATGGAGCTGTATCACCTGCGAGCGGGTGTTGTTTTTGACCGGAAGCGTGAGCGGCCCCTCGTATCCGGAATCTATGATGCCGGTGAGGTCGACCGAGAGTCCTTTGCGGTTGACCGAGGAGCGCGGATAGAGAACGCACATCAGGTCGTTGGGAACTTTTATCGTTTCGAATGTGGAGACGAGAACATACTCCTGCGGCAAGAGTTCGAAGCACTGCCCTTGCTCAAGCTCAATCACGTCGAAATATTCTGGGCCGTGGTCTTTCAAGGGGTCGATGCGCAAAGCCTCGCGGCCGCGCGCCGTCATTTTCCACGATTTTGGAACGAGAAACGTAAAGCCGAGACGGAGGTCGACGGCATGCGTTTGTATCTGAAAACTGTCGAGGCTGGGCGTCAAGACTATATTCCCTTTCTTCACCCGCGCGAGTATTTCGTCTTTGGTCAGGATTGCCATGGGACTGTAGTTATAGCACGATTTGCATTCCTGTAATGGCGGGGAGCGGATTGTATTGCGCCGCGAACGGTCCGACTATTTCTTCGACTAATTTCTTATCTTTTTTCTCCGCGCGGTCGAAGGTGTTTTTTGGAAGCGAGATGCGAATTGGCGCGTGGTCGTTCGTCCGTCGCAACATTTCCTCGACGGCTTCGAGCTGATTGTCGTACACGTGCGCGTTCGAGATGGAGTGAGAATACACGCCCGGCGCGACGCCGAGCTTCTGCGCAAGAATGCATTGCAGAAGCGCGAAACCCGCGACGTCGGAAGGAAACCCAAGCACCATGTCGTTGGAGCGGACGATGTTGTGCAAGTGCAATCGGCCGCCGATGATGTTGACCGTGAATGAGTACGGGCACGGCACGTTGGCCCTCTTCGTGCCGCCGAGCCCGTCTTCGGCAGGATCCCACGTGACAATGACGCCGTGCCGCGAGCTTGGGTCTTTTTTCAAAAGCTTCACAAGGGCCCCAAGCTGGTCGCGGCCGAAATGCTTACGCCAGCGATAGCCGTAGGCGACGGTCACGACGTCGGCGGGGTTGGTGAAGCTGTCCCATATCTTGGTGAACTCGCGCAAAAAATCGGCGGGCTTGCGCGAGCCGGAGATGAACCATATCTGCTCCGCGACGAACATCTTTATGGGAATTTTGCGGAGTGTGAGCAAAGGAAAACCCTCCTTCTCGATGTCGATGGAGAAGTGCATGCCGGGGATGGCGATGGTCTCGTGCTTCGTTCGGAGGTTCTGCTCGCGCACTCCCTCGCTCATGATGCGGCGGAGCATGCCTTGATAGAGCGTGTCGAAGCGGGTCATGCGTTGATTATATGTGAGCCGCAGGTAGTCGCAATTGTGCTACATTAGGACATCATGGTTATACAGTATCCCTACCTTCCCACTGGCCGCACCATCCTTTTTGTCCCGGCCAGCAACGAGTTCATGGCCGCGGCCAAAGAATTTGCGCGGAAGAACAATACCGTGAAGCATGTCGGGGCGGCGGTCGTCGTAAAGAGTGGCCGTATCATTGGCCGCGGCTCAATAGGCGGCGGACTCCACGGAGAACAGGGCGGCTGTATTCGAGAAAAAATGAACGTCCCGACGGGTACGCGCTACGACCTCTGCAAAGGATGCTCTCACGAGTATCACAGTGAGGCCTCCGCTATCCGCGATGCGAAGGAGCATGGCGAAGACACGCATGGCGCCGACCTCTACCTCTGGGGACACTGGTGGTGCTGCGAACCGTGCTGGAGAGCGATGCTCGAAGCCGGCATCAATAATGTCTACCTCCTCAAGGACAGCGAGAGACTTTTCAACAAAAACCACCCCGAAAACGTCATCGGCCGGCAGTTTGAATAAAAACGGAGAGCGGCGGGCATGTGCTTCGGAGGGGCTCCGCAGCGCGACGGCGCGAGGACCGAGTATTTTTTCAGCAGGAAAAATACGTACCCGACGGAGCGCATGTCCGCCGCGAAATGTTCGTAGTACAATAGCCACCTATGTCCCGTGGCAAATTTATCATTCTCGAAGGCGGAGAGGGGTCGGGCAAGACGACCGTCGGCGAGCGTCTTAAGCTCGAATATCCGGAGGCCGTGTACACACAAGACCCCGGCGGCACGCCGCTTGGCGAACATATACGTAAGCTTCTGATGTCCGAGGAAACCAAGGGCATCGACGTGCGCGCGGAGCTTCTCCTCTTCCTCGCGGGCCGCGCGGAGCTCGTTGCCGAGGTGATAAAGCCGGCGCTCGAAAACGGCAAGCTCGTGATATCAAATCGCTTCGGTCTCTCCTCTATCGCCTACCAGGTCTACGGACGACAGCGTCCGGAACTCTTAGCGCTTTACAACACGGTGTCCGCCGAGATATTGCAGGGATGCGTGCCTGACGCCTGCATCGTTCTCGATGTGACGCCTGAAGTCGGCGTCGCCCGCGTGCATTCGCGCCCCGAGGAGCCCACCCGCTTTGACAACGAGGCGCTCGATTTTCACGCGCGCGTGAGAGAGGGCCTCAAGAAGCACGCTCACGAATTCGGCAAACCGTTCATCATCGATGCCAACAAGCCCTTGGAGGAGGTCTGGACGGAGGTAAAGAATGCCGTACAATCAGTGCTTGCATAAAACCACTATGATTTAACGAACGTACATACGCTTATCCGCCTAGCAAATAAAAAGTATGCCCGGTAGTGTAATGTGCCTTAGGCTGAAACAACTTACAAAAACTAACAACGTGAGGGGACAGATCATGATAAAACGAGAGCTTACCAGCGACGCCGCGCCAGGACGACATGTCGCCTGGCGCAAAGGCACATTTTACTAACCGGGTATGTACGATTTCGTGCGCAAACAAGATCCGGAAGTATTTGTAGCTCTTGATGGAGAAGAGAAGCGTGAGGCGGAGGGAGTGGAACTTATCCCGTCGGAGAACTATGTGTCGAAAGCTGTCAGGGAGGCCAACGGCTCGTGTCTCACCAACAAATACGCCGAAGGCTACCCCGGCAAACGTTATTACGGCGGACAGGAGTTTACTGACGCCGTCGAAACGCTGGCGATAGAGCGTGCGAAGAAGCTGTTCAACTGTTCGTATGTCAACGTCCAGCCGCACGCGGGAGCGCCAGCGAATATCGCCACGTATTTTGCTCTGATGGAGCCGGGCGACACGCTTATGGGCATGGACCTCTCCCACGGCGGTCACCTCACTCACGGACACCCGGTTACATATATTACAAAGATATTCAACTTCATCCGTTACAAGATGAAGAACATAGAGACGGGCGAGATCGACTACGACGAAATGCTTGAGGTCGCAAAGGTGAAAAAGCCGAAAGTCATCATGGCTGGTTTTTCAGCATACCCACGCGAACTAAACTACCAGAAATTCGTGGACATCGGTCGCGAGGTCGGTGCTATTGTAATTGCCGATATTGCCCACATTGCCGGCCTTATCGCCGGGAAGGCGGCAAAAAATCCTTTCGATTTTGGATTCGACATTATGTTGACGACGACACACAAGACGCTTCGTGGTCCGCGGGGAGGCATGATTCTCACCCGCGAGAGTGAGGAATTGGCGAAGAAGATCGATAAGATGGTATTCCCCGGTTTCCAGGGCGGGCCGATAATGTCCAACATCGCAGGCAAAGCGGTCGCATTTGGCGAGGCTCTGCATCCGAGCTTCCGCGACTACGCCGCACAGATAATCAAGAACTCCAAAGCGATGGCCGAGGTGTTCCGTGTGAACGATATCCGCATGATAACTGGCGGCACCGACAACCACCTCGTTCTTGCCGATGTCTTCGGCAGCTTGGGAATCTCCGGCAAGGAAGCAGAAACGCTCCTTGATCGCGTGGGTATCACGCTCAACAAGAACATGATCGCCGACGATCCGCGCAAACCTATGGATCCTTCCGGCATCCGCTTCGGTCCGTCGGCCATCACGACACGTAAGTTTGGCGAAAAGGAATGCGCACGCGTCGCCGAACTCATGGTTGACGCGATGAAAAACAAAAGCGACGAAAAGAGGCTTTCTTCCATTCGCGAAGAGATACGCGACATGTGCAAGAAATTTCCCATCCCCGAGTCATTCGTGTAAATCGCGTGAGCGATTTCTGGCTCCTCGGTTCAGCAATACGAACACTAGCGTTCGTATTGCATTCGCTCTACGTCGCCAGTAGAATCCTCGAATGCTCTTCGGTATTGATCTCCCCTCGCTAGTACAACTTCTCGGCTATCCGGGACTCTTCACCGTCATCTTTCTCGAATCGGGAGTATTTTTCGGGTTCTTTCTCCCCGGCGCCTCCCTCCTTTTCATATCAGGAATGCTCGCCTCTCTCGGTGTATTCAACATCTTCGTCCTTATTCCGCTTCTTTTTACCGCCGCAGTTCTTGGCGACACAGTGGGATATTGGTTCGGTTCGTATCTCGGCAAGGCTATCTACAAACGACCGAATTCCCGCTTCTTCAGGCAGGAGCACGTACAGCTCGCGCACGACTTCTTCGAGAAATACGGCAAGGCCGCCGTTCTGCTTGCCCGATTCGTCCCTCTTGCCCGTACGTTCACGCCGATACTCGCCGGCGTCGGCGGCATGGGGTACAAGATCTTTCTCTTCTACAATGTCCTCGGCGCGATCATTTGGGCATGCGGCGTGACGCTCCTTGGCTACACCATCGGCCGCTACGTACCAAATGCCGAACAGTACCTCACCTTAATAATTGTCGGCATCATCGGCTTGACGAGCATACCCGTAGTATGGCATTGGTGGCAAAGCCAGAAGACCAAAATTGTATGAAATGCCCGCGCGCTATCATTTTCGACCTCGACAACACGCTCGCGATGGCGTTCACGCCGCTTCCGGAGAGGAGCGCGAGCGGCCTCGCGGCGCTCCTCAAGATCATGCCCGTCGCCATCATGAGTGGCGCGTCGCTCGAGAGGATGGAAACGTATGTGCTTCCTTCGCTGCCGAAAGATGCGAATCTCGCAGACCTCTATCTCCTCCCCGACACCTGCGCCAGGTGCTATCTGTGGAAAGACGGGCGGTGGGAGTGCGCCTACAATCACATCCTCACCAAAGAAGCGTATGAGGCCACCGTTGCGGCGCTTAATGAGGGAATGGAAAAAACGGGCATCGTGAAAGACACGCCGCAGTGGGGCGAGCGGGTGCTCGCACGCGAGAACCAGGTGACATTCGCCGGCCTCGGTATCAACGCACCCGCGGACGAAAAGGCGGCGTGGGACCCCGACCGCTCGAAGCGCGCCAAGCTGAAAAAATTCCTCGACGAGAAGCTCGCAGGATTCGACCTCGACATCCGTATCTCGAGCAGGACAGCGATAGACATCACCACGCTGGGCGTGGACAAAGCGAGCGGCGTCAGATGGATGGCGGAGCATCTGGGATTTACACCGCAAGAAATGTTATTCATCGGCGACGCTCTCGGGCCCGGAGGCAACGACGCGATAGTCATCCCGACAGGCATCGAAACTCGCGAAGTCAAAAATCCCGAAGAAACCGCCGAGATAATCGACGAGGTCCTCTCCGCGTGCGGAACTGCTTGAGCTGCCCGAGCAGTTGCAACGACCAAAGATACGTCGCATAATCCCGCCCAGCGAGCACAAATCTGTCGCTTGCGACACACCAGCTGGGAGAAAGCCCATGACGGTTGCGCATCGCATACATGGCTACACACCACGCCCAACCACCCCTATGGACGAAGCCATCTTTCGAGATTGGGGTGTGGATCCGGGCGTCCTGCGAGGACATCTGGCTACCCATATCCGCGATGTGGGTCTCAAGAAAAATGACTGGGGTGAGGACCGTGTAATGCGCGTCACACACCAAGCAGAGCGTATCCTCGATAACGCAGCAGAACGAAATCACTCGCCGGTTGCGGTCGCCGACGAACTTCATGTTCTGCTAGAGCGTCTCGGCGTCCGCGGCGAGTGACAAGCTTCCGCGAGGTTTACAACTCGCGCAAGTCGAAGGCCGCCCTTCCCCGGCGGCCTTCCTTTTTTAGAGGATAAGGAGCTGCCCGGCGGTTAAAGTAGCGTTACTTGAGCCGTCAGTCGCCCTATAGTAGAGTGTCAGCGTATATGACCTGGTTGCGCGATAATTGGCTTAAAGTCTTGGCAATAGCCATGGCCCTTGGTGCTTTGGCGCCCGTCCCCTATTACGCTTATTTCCAACTCATGAATTGGGTCGTCGTCGTCGCAGCCCTCATGACCGCGTGGCAAGCATATAAGCAGAACACCCTTTGGATAGTCTGGCTGTTCGCCCTTGTAGCCGTCGTTTTCAATCCCCTTGCTCCTCTCTACCTGCAGGCCGATGTCTGGCGCATTGCGGATATCATTGCCGCGGCACTCTTTGTGCTTTCTTTCTTTCTCGTCAGAACGAAAAACTAATTTTAGCCCAATGCAAAAGAGCCCCGACTTCGTCGGGGCTCTTTTTTTACTGATAATGTTTTGTTTTTTTAGAGTACCGCTGCGCAAAGCGCGTACGCTTGGATAGACCAAGACCCAACGTCTGCATCCTCATCTTCGGCAGCAGAAACAGACCATGTGTCGTCGTCTGCAGGGAAACTCACAATGCTCGTGATATCTCCGATATTTCCATTGTCTACACTGACGAGGTAACCGCCGCCCAGTACTTTTTTGCCTGCTGAACAGTTCGCGACAACGCTCTTGGTGGAAACTTCGTCGAGCGACGACGAGGCACCGACAACGCGCTCCCAACCACTTACTCCGTCTGCCCCATCAGCTCCAGCTGCGCCTGTTGCTCCTGTCGCACCTGTGGCGCCGGTTGCACCAGTCGCTCCAGTCTCACCTATCGGGCCTTGTGGGCCTGTCGCACCGGTCGCGCCCGTTTCTCCTTGCGCACCTGCAAGACCCTGTGAACCCATTGGACCTGTCTCACCTTGAGCGCCACTTGCTCCGGTTTCTCCTTGCGGACCTGTTGGGCCGGTTGCACCGGCGTCTCCCTGAATTCCTTGTGGACCTTGAGGACCTGTCGCCCCGGTTACGCCTGTTGGACCAGCTGGACCCATCGGTCCCACATCACCCTGCGGTCCTTGCGCGCCAGTTGCGCCGGTCGCTCCTGTGTCTCCTTGCGGACCTGCGGGACCAGCAGGACCTATTTCTCCCTGAACTCCTTGAATACCTTGCTCGCCAGCTGGACCTGCCGGACCGATTGCACCGTCAGCACCTGTAGCACCTGTCGGACCGACCGGACCTGTTGGACCAGCTGGGCCAGTAGCACCATCAGCGCCAGTGGCACCTGTCGGGCCAGCCGGACCAGTTGCGCCTGTCGGGCCTGTCGCGCCATCAGCACCGGCCGGACCGGCGGGACCAGTATCCCCTGGTACGCCTTGCTCACCTTGTACACCTGCGGGGCCCGCTGGACCGATTGGACCTTCCGGACCGGTTGCGCCTGTTGGGCCAGTAGCACCATCAGCACCAGTAGCACCTGTCGGACCAGCCGGACCTTCCGCTCCAGCTGGACCGGCTGGGCCTGTTTCTCCTGCCGAACCGGCGAGACCCATCGGACCATCGGCACCTTGTGGACCAGCGGGGCCCATCGGACCCTCAGGGCCCACCTCGCCTTGCAAACCTTGAGGACCGTCTAGACCCTGTGGGCCAGCAGGACCTGCCGGACCCATTGGACCCTGCGGGCCAACTTCACCTTGGATACCTTGAATACCTTGTGGACCAACAGCGCCTGCGGCGCCAGCTGCACCCTCGGCACCTGGCGCGCCCTCTGCTCCCGGCGCTCCGTCGCATACATAGCTTGTTGCCGTTATTTCTTCAGCGTCCAAAACAGTATTGCCGTTCGTGTCTACGCCCGACTCCACCTTTTCTCCTCCGAATGGGCAGTTCGCGCCCGCCGCTTCATCCGTCACAACCACAAGAGCGTTCGAGCCACTGGCACCGTTGGTACCGTTCGTTCCATTTGTGCCATCTACTCCGTTACAAACGTAGCTTACTTGTGGAACTTCAGCGCCGACACTTGTCTCGACTTTCTGTCCGCCCGCCTGACAGTTCGCGCCCTCTCCTTCCTCTGTCACGACGACATTCGCCGACTCACCTGCAGGACCTTCCGGCCCTGTTGCGCCATCGGCACCTGTCGAGCCTTGCGGACCAACATCTCCTTGAGGGCCTTGTGGGCCCGTGTCGCCTTGCGGGCCGATTGGACCCTGCGCTCCGTCTGCTCCATCGGCACCGGCCGGGCCCGTCGCGCCGTCTGCCCCGTTAGTACCATTGGTCCCATCTTCACCGTCCGCGCCTGTAGGACCCGCCGGGCCCGTATCACCCTGTGGACCTTCGGGACCTATTGGTCCAACCTCGCCCTGTGGCCCTTGTGCACCGTCTTCACCATCAGCGCCTGCGGGACCTTGCGGACCCGCGGGACCTTGCTCACCTTGCGGCCCCTGTTCTGCCGGTCCACCAACAATAAGGCGGGGACCGTTTGCACATCTTGATCTGTCGGATACGATCGTAGTCGTCCCAAAAAGATTTCCTGAACAAAAAACGATCTCTGCGTGTGCCTTCGGAACAGAAACGCCCGCAAACAGAAACAAACCGACAGTGATCGCGAACGCGACCGAGAGCCAAGATCGCACGCCTGTTCCACGAAATGCATTGAACATACTATTACGTTTTAGATTAATAATTACTGATAACTCCCCAACCACCCATAACAAAAAGCCGTTTTGCGACCGGTATACGCAAAACGGCTCTTCGTTGTTCGAGAGCAGGAAACTCTCCTAAGTGATGCTATTGCAAACATCGTGCGCGCTTCCCTTCACCGTTTCCCGAAGTCAAGCAAGCACATACCGATTGTATAACTTCGACACTGAAGGGCAATAAGAGCGCAAGGTCACATTTGGGGAAAAGCAACGAGAAAACAGTGGATATGTCTGTGGAGAACGCGGGGATAGCGCTGGTGAAAACCTAAAGGATGAGGAGTTGCCCGGAAAGCGCGGTGCCGCTGTAGAGAAGAAAGAGGATGAGCGCGAGGAGGCCGACGCCGCGGATGAACGACGGCACGTGCAGTCGGCGCAGCTCGACGAGAAAGAGAAGACTGACCGAGAGAAGTATGAGGGCCGCGAGTCCCATGTATATATATTGAAGCGAAGTTTTGGGCGATGTGAGGAATCTCCACACGGTCGAGGTGCGGCCATCTTTGATGGCGCCGAGTGGCTGCGCCTC
>Ga0209542_10006698_pt1 | contig 22308 bp, 24 predicted proteins | sample RifCSPhighO2_01_FD_184028 | JGI IMG/M metagenome (GOLD analysis project Ga0209542, IMG submission 184028) | Soil microbial communities from Rifle, Colorado - Rifle CSP2_plank highO2_0.1 (SPAdes) (version 2) | ecosystem: Environmental > Terrestrial > Deep subsurface > Rock core/Sediment ... | reverse complement strand
CCTCCGCTTCTTTATAGTTCTCTTTCTCTCGATCAGCGCACGAGGATGCGGGCGGTGCAGGAATTGGGACGGCCTTCGGCGTTGTAGACCGTGAGGGTGTAGTCGCTCGTTTGGGTCGGCTTTACATAGATACCGCCGCGGACATTGACAGAGCCCGTTCCCGAGAGCGTCGCGCGCGATGCATTTTCAGAACCCCACGCGAGGTTTGCAGAGTTCCCGCGCGTGATCACGTCGGGGTAGGCAGAGATGATGCACGAAGCGAGCCGCGCGGGAGCGCGCACACTGATACGTGTATAGCAACTGCTCGAGCCTCCCTGCCCCGCGACCGTGAGTGTGTAGGTACGCTCGCTCGTAATGGAATGTATCCTGCGGGAGCCACTCACGGCGACTTCGCCGATGCCCGAGAGCGAGGCGCGCGTCGCGTGGAAGGCATTCCACTGCAGCATCGTCGAGCCGTTCACGGCAACCTCCATCGGATCGGCAGATATCCAGCACGAAGGCTGGGCATACTGCACTCGGGGTGGCGGCGTATATACCGGCGTCGGCGCAGGAGCGGCGACCGAGATAGTTCGGGGCGCGCCCGGAATGATATGCTGGAAAAAACTGCCGAACCCCGGAAATGCTTGCACATACCACGGCTTCTCTTCGGTGATCGTAATTTCTTCCTGATAGTCATACGGATCAAGGATGCGCGGACCGTTACCCTCATCGTCGTACACATCATCGCCATATAAAAGCCACTGATAGTATCCCGCGTCATCCGGTGCGTCGTCCTCATCAATGTCTCCTGAACGCGGGTCAGCGTATTCCGGTTCGCAATCTTCGGCGCACACGCTTGTGTCATATGGGTCTATGTATGGTACGTCGGGGCCGCAGTCACCGTATATCATGCAGGGGTCGCTCGTATCCACGGGCTCTCCGCCGCCGCATGTTCCGTCGAAGTAGCAATCATCGATGGGTCCTTGTTCTGGGTCTTCATTGACTACAACGTCAGGACTACCGTATCCCGGCTGCCATGACTGCACGATTTCTGTGTCATCTTCCCACGAAGTCCCCCAGCCGCCTTCCTCGCCTCGACGGTCTTCAACGTTCTCGGATTCAGGGAAGTCTTCCCAAAAAAAGGCGAGAACGCCTCCTGCAGAAAGCTGGCTTTTGTCCGTTGGGGTCAAAGAAACCGTATTATTCGCGACGACAAGACCGAGTCCGAATACGAGGAGCAGCGCGAACGCGGGACCCAGGCGGTATGGCATGACTCTTCAATAGTACGACACAAATACGAGGTGGGAAGCAATGGGTGTGGATTCACAGTTTCGGCCACTGCGGGACTGGTATCATAAAGGCATATCAACATAATCTTTACCTATGGATGTACCTGTTAACTACTTGGCGGTACTCGCTTGCGCTCTCGTCGCGATGGCGCTCGGGTTCCTGTGGTATGGCCCCTTGTTCGGCAAGAAATGGTCGCAGCTGATGGGCTGGGGCGAGATGACTCCAGAGAAAACGGCGGAAATGCAAAAGAAGGCCCGACCGGCATATGCGGCGAGTTTTGTCGGCTCGCTCATCATGGCATTCGTGCTCTCACACGCACTCGTATTTGCGAGCACGTATCTGAACACGAGCGGTATTTCGGCCGGGCTTCAAACAGGGTTCTGGAACTGGCTAGGGTTCGTCGTGCCGGTGACCGTCGGCTCCGTGCTCTGGGACGGGAAACCGTGGAAGCTGTGGTTCATCAACGCCGGCTACTACCTCGTGATGCTGCTCATCATGGGCGTCATACTCGCCCTCTGGGTCTAAATTTTCATCTTCCTTTCATAGCGGTGCAGTAACGATACACACGGACCTTGCTCCTCGAGCACGAGCCCCGCTATAGCGGGGCTCGTGCTTTACGATCGGCGCGTCTACTCGTGTGTCTCATCCTTCTCCGCCTCGTAAATACGACGCCGCAGCTCGGTCGTCGAAAAGCCGTGGTCGCGCGTGTTGAAATACATCTCGAGCGGAAGGTCGTGCCCCGTGTAGTCTTTCCCCTTCCAATCCGCGCCGATGATGCGTACGTCGAAGCCGTGTCTATTTTCTTTTAGTATTTCGTAGAGTTGTGCTTCAGTGTCATATATAAATAGCTCATCGATGTATCGGATGCCTTCAAGGATTATCTTTCGCTCTTCGAGTGACATGATCGGCTTGTGCTTTTCGGGCCTATCGAGCGAGGGGTCCGAGTGGAGTCCCACAAAGAGGAATTCGCATACGTCTCTCGCCTCTTTGAACATGAGGATATGGCCGGCGTGGCAGAGGTCGAAGGCTCCGACCGTCACGCCCACCTTTTTCCCCTCGCGCATTAGAAATGAGCATACCACGCACTGTCAAACAGAGCACTGCATTTCCCAGCTTTTTCCTCCATCCGTTCGCGCCGCAACACGGGCTTGAGGGTCTTCGCGCAGGCCGATGAGGCCGAGCGGGAGTGCGCCGCACCCATGCGGCGACACGACCCGAAAGCGCGTGTTGCGGTAAGGACGGTACCTCCCTTCCGTCTTAATGAACGGGAATCATGAAAACTTCATCTTCCCATGGTCACAATTAGCAACGTAAGGGATCTTACCAGCAGTAACGCACCGTCATTGTATGAAAATCTTATTGGTAGAAGACGAACAAAAGCTCGCAGAGGCGCTCGCGAAAGGTCTCGGACTTGAGGGATATGCGGTAGACATTATCGCGGACGGGAAGAAAGCGCTGACGCGCATCTCGCTCCATCGAACAGATTACGACCTCATTATCCTCGACCTCATGCTCCCCTCGATGGACGGGCTTGAGATATGCCGCCAAGTACGCGAGATGAACATCACCATTCCCATCCTCGTACTGACCGCGCGCGCGGAGACAGATAGCAAAGTGAAGCTCCTTCTCTCGGGCGCCGACGACTATCTGGTAAAACCGTTTTCCTTTGTCGAGCTCAATGCGCGCATCCAAGCGCTCCTCCGCCGGCCGACTGAATCTCTCCCCGAAACGCTCAAGATCGGCGACCTTGAACTGAATCCTGGTGAGCGTCGCGCGCTGCGCGAAGGCAAGGAGATCCCACTGACCTTGAAGGAATTCGGCCTCTTGGAGTACTTTATGCGCCATCCCGGTATAGTCGTGAATCGGGAAGACCTCCTTAATCACCTCTGGGATTTCAACTATGTCGGATTTAGCAACGTCGTGGATGTCCACGTCAAAAACCTTCGCAGAAAATTGGGGCAGGACGCTGGGAGACTTCTGGAAACTGTGCGGGGAATTGGTTACCGGCTGGCTCAATAGGTACCGCTTCGACCCCTTCTTCCGCACCGAGGTCAACGTCGTCGGGCTGCAGATAGCATTCGCGCTCGTCATCATTGTCCTCGTCAGCACATCCTTCTCGCTTCTCTACCACGACGTCTCCGCGGCGATAGCAGAGGGAATGCGCCAAGGCGCCGCGGGCGGCGCGCCGAGCAGCGTCGCTCCTACGATCGTCGAGGAACTCGCCTCCATCAAGAGCCAGAACCTTGCGATGATCGTAGGCGTCGTTGCGCTCACGACCGTCATCTTCGGCTACATCATCGCGCGCATCACACTCGCGCCCACGCGGAACGCCCTCGCTTCGCAAAAGCAGTTCATTGGCAACATCGCGCACGAGCTGCGCACGCCGCTTACCGTCATCAAGACGAACACCGAGGTCGCGCTGATGGAAAACGGCGTCGGGCTCGACATGAGAAATACGCTCACGAGCAACATTCAGGAGCTCGACCGCATATCGGAAATAATCAACAACCTCCTCTCGCTCTCCGCGCTCGTGCGGCCGGAGCGCATGGAGTTCGCTTCGGTCGATCTTTCGCTCCTTGCGACCGATGTGATGGAGAAATTCTCCCCGTTGGCAAAACGAAGCGGCATCACCGTTACGCTCCGTAAGAGTCCCGATACGCAGGTGTGGGGCAACCCGACCGCGCTCGCGCAGATTGTCGGCAACGTCCTCAAGAACGCTATCCAGCACTCGCCGCAGGGCGGTGAGATAACGGTCACTATAATGCCCGCGGCAGGCAATCAGGTGGAATACATCGTGCAGGATTCCGGCATCGGCATCGCGCAAAAGGACCTCTTCCGCATCTTCGAGCCATTCTACCGCGCCGACCCTTCGCGTGTGCGCGGAAGCGGCGGCTCGGGCCTTGGCCTCACCATCGTCTCCGAGCTGACGAAGATGCATCAAGGGAAAATTGCGATACGAAGCGCGGTCGGGCGCGGCACCACCGTCTCCGTCTTTTTGCCGGGCGCAGTGGGCAAAGGCGGAGTCGGAAAAGAAGTGGGGGGCAAGCCTGGCTTGAACGAGATCAACGTCGATTTCTCCAGCCGCACGTTTTAAGGGCATTCTGAATTATCCACCATTTGTCACGGCCGTGATACATGGTGGATATCGAATTAGGTTGACGCTGAAGACCAACAGTTGTACCGTCTGAGGTCGCGGGCGATGAACGCCCACGGTAACTGAACGAGGACACCCATGACCAGTACAGGGCTTTCTGTCTCTACGGCGCTCAGCCCATTTGATGTAGCTCTCGCAGCCCTTCTAGGCTCCGACGAAAAGAGAGGCGCATACAGCAAGGCACACTTTGTGCGCCGGCTTCTCGAACTTTTCTCCGCAGAGGAGAACGAGGATACTGCTTCAGAAATGCGCGAACGCATCATTGAAGCGCTCGAGGAGCAGGAGTCCGAGGATACATTTCCGCAGGCAGCGAGTTGCTTCAATTTCGGAGGCATCAGAGCCCTCGAACTAATGCGCGCGTGCTCACGCCGATCTCAATCAGGTGCGAAACCGGAGAATTTCAGTGCTCTGCTGCACCATCTCGCGGAAAGAGATTTCGGCATGATCGAGTCCGCTCCGCAAAAAATGCAGCTCGTCGAGCTGCACGCGGCGATGAGTGGCGAGGAATCCTTCCGGGACGATGCGGTCACGGAAATGTGCGACCACGCCAAAAAACTCCGGCCATTGATGAAGATCGCCCGCAACGCCGAGAAATGGATCGCGGACATCGTTCCTGGCGTTACGTGGACTATCACGTACGACGTTCGACATCGATCTGTGCGATTCTATTGGCTCGCTAAGACCCGTGAAGAATACGAGCGGGTCGAGGACACAATCGAGAAGGCGAAGGCTCATCGGCCAAACTTCGGTCGGGGTGGGTCGGCCTGGTTCTCTCCCGACTATGCTGATCCCGAGTAGGACAAGAAGTCACGGGAGGCATTGGGGCGGCGACGCGAGTACGCGTCGCCGCCAGATTTTTTATGCATTATGGTAGAATCCCCTCCATGAAGACCGCCCTCCTTGCCTCGTACGAGAAAGACGAGCATGTCCTCAAGCTTGGGCGCCTGCTTATCGAAAACGGTTGGAATATCCTCGCTTCCGCCGGCACTGCGAAATATCTGAATGAGAACACCGTCGCAGCGCGTGATGTCGCAGAAATCGTCGGCCCACCCATACTCGACCACCGCGTTGTCACCCTCTCTCGTGAACTCCACGCAGGACTTCTCGCCACCGATGCAGACGCTGCGGAACTGGTCAAACTCGGCATCCCCCGTATCGATCTCGTGTATGTAACACTCTACCCGTTAGAACAAGCACTCGCGGACGCTGCGGTAACGGAGCAGGAAGTAATCGAGAAAACAGATGTCGGCGGCCCGACGCTTTTGCGCGCGGCGGCCAAAGGCCGCCGCCTTGTGCTCTCGAACTCCTCACAGATCGACGAGGTCGCGCCTTATTTGAACGCCGACGCCGGAGAAGGGAGGGAAAAATTCATCACACGCCTCGTCGCTGCGGCGGAGCGTCGCGTCGCCGACTACGTAGATGCATCGGCAACTTATTGGGAACAACGAGTGAGCTGATTATGCAGGATACTAATTTGTATACGATAACAATACCGCTGATGCAAAAGTCGCTCGGCGCGCTTGACAAAATACTCGACAAAGCTGCCGCGCACGCGGAGAGCAAGAAAACGGCAAAACGCACGTTTGAGGAGGCGCTCTTGAACGACCGTATCATTTTTGATCAATTCCCTTTTCTCAATCAGGTTCGCATCGCGTGCGACAACGCCAAGGGCGGCGCGGCGCGGCTTGCGGGCATGGAGCCGCCGGTCTTCGAAGACAATGAAAAGACAATTGCCGAGCTCAAGGTCCGCATAGAAAAGACGCTCGCCTTCATAGGGACGGTGAGGCCGGAGCAAGTTGTAGGGCAGGAGGATCGGAAGGTCTCGCTTCCCTACTGGGGTGGAAAACACACGACGGCGTTTGAGTACGCTACAGAGTACCTGCTTCCCAACTTCTTCTTCCATGTGACGACCGCGTATTCTATTTTGCGAAAGAACGGCGTCGATATTGGAAAAAGCGATTTCATCGGCACTTTGCCTCTTAAAGACTAACAATGCCCAAACACTTTTTCTTCGATCTCGACAACACGCTCACGCGCAGCAAGTCGCACATCATTCCCGATCACGCGGCTATTCTGAAACGACTTGTGGAGAAAGTCGACGTCATCGTTGTTTCGGGTCATCCCCAAAAGGATATCCGCGAGCATCTCGAAGACGTTAGCGGATACTACGTCCTTGCACAGAACGGTAATTACGCGCAAACGCCCGATGGGAAAGTATTGTGGGAGCGGAAACTCTCAAAGGAGCAGGTGGACGCCATTCATGTGTTCATCGAAAAGGCACGAAAACATCTGGCATACAAAGTACGTGATGAGAACGACATCGTCGAAGACCGCGGCTGCCAGGTCGGCTTTTCTCTCATCGGTCATCACGAGAACCAGGACATTAAAGACGCATTTGATCCCGATCACGCAAAACGTAAGAAACTGCTCGAAGACATGCGTGAGGATGTCGCGAAGCTGCGGGACGAACACAACGTCGAGATGCTTATAGCCGGAACAACGAATCTCGACATCATCGAGAAAGGCAAGAACAAGGGTTACAACATCACCGAATTCATCAAAAAAATGGGATGGGAAAAAGGAGATTGTATCTACACCGGCGATGCGCTTTTTCCGGGAGGCAACGACGAGACTGTCATCGGTATCATTCCGACCCACGGCGTAAAGGATTACCGCGATACATACGTCTATTTAAAAAGTATCTTGAAGTAGAATATGCCCGCCCTCGAGATCAAAGACCTGAAAAAGACCTACAAAAGTGGCACTGTCGCACTCAAAGGCGTTTCTCTGACGGTGCCCGAAGGCGACTTTTACGCGCTCCTTGGTCCCAACGGCGCCGGGAAAACGACCATCATCGGTATCGTCACGTCGCTGGTGAACAAAACGAGCGGCACCGTGAATGTCTTCGGTCACGACATCGACAAGGACTTCGAGAAAGCGAAGACCTATATCGGCCTCGTCGGGCAGGAGATCAATTTCAATCCTTTTGAGAAACCGATCGATATCGTTGTAAATCAGGGTGGGTACTACGGCATCCCTAGAAAAGATGCGCTGCCGCGGGCTGAAAAGCTTCTCGCCGACCTCGGTCTCGGCGAAAAAATGACGCAGCAGGCTATGGCACTGTCCGGCGGCATGAAGCGACGGCTTATGATAGCCCGCGCCCTCATACACCAGCCGAAATTTCTTATCCTCGACGAGCCTACCGCGGGCGTCGATGTGGAACTTCGTCGCAGCATGTGGGACTATCTGCGCGCTATAACGGCAACAGGTGTGACCATACTTCTTACCACGCACTACCTCGAAGAAGCCGAGCAACTTGCGAAGCACGTCGCCATTATCAATAAGGGCGAGATCGCAGCAGCTGGTACGATGGACGAAATACTCGCACTTCACAATGAGGAGGAAGCGCGGAAGACTGGATATCGGGGCGGCAAACTCGAAGAAGTTTTCTTGCAGCTGACGAAGGAAAAATAGTATGGAACCGTATCGTCTTTGGATAAGTTTCTACACCATGCTGCGCAAGGACATCGTGCGCATGTTCCGCATTTGGGTGCAAACCTTTTTGCCGAGCGTCATTACTTCAATTCTCTATTTCCTTGTCTTTGGCACGGTCCTCGGCTCACGCATCGGCGACATGCAGGGTGTGGATTATATGACCTTTGTTGTTCCTGGATTGGTGATGCTCGCGATAGTCACGAGCGCGTACGCCAACACATCGTTCATGTTCTTTTCCTCCAAATTCTTCGCGCGCTCCATCGACGAGATACTCGTTTCGCCCACTCCACCGTGGCTTCTCATCGGCGGATTCGTCGCGGGCGGCGTCGTACGCGGCGTCTTGGTCGGCACGCTCGTTTTCATCGTTTCTGTCTTTTTCACCGGATTGCACCTCGCCGTACACAACGTGCTCATCATCCTGGGATTCGCGATACTCACGGCGCTCGTCTTCGCCCTCGCAGGCCTCGTCAACGGCATCTACGCCAAATCGATCGATGGCATCAACTTGGTCCCCACCTTCGTGCTAACGCCGCTCGTCTATCTCGGCGGTATTTTCTATTCGGTGCACACACTCCCCGACTGGTGGCAAGCCATCACATACGCGAACCCCCTCTTCTACCTTATCAACGGTTTCCGCTACGGCTTCCTCGGCATCACCGACGTACCTGTCGCCATCTCACTCGGAGTTCTCGGTGGATTGATAGGTATCCTTATCGCTATGAATTGGTACTTCATCCGCACGGGCCTAGGCCTTCGACAGTAATTCTCCTTTCTCCCCTTTACCTCTTTTGTCCCTTTGCGATTTCTTCGGCCACTCCAACGTAGTTCTCTGGGCGGATTTCTTTGAGACGTTTCTTCACTTTGTCATCCACGTCGAGACCATCAATAAACTCCGCGAATTCTTCCATCGTAACTTGCCGGCCACGTGTCATTTTTTTCAACTGTTCGTACGGCACCTCCACGCCTTCGCGCCGGAGCGCTGTCTGAATGGCTTCCGCGATGACTTCGGGATGCTTCTGCAGGTCGGCAAGCATAGCCTCGATATTCATCGTTATCTTCGAGAGTCCCCGCTGTAGCGCCTTGTAGCCGATGAGGGAGTGCGCAAAGGCGGTGCCGAAGGTGCGCTTTACCGTCGAATCCGAAAGGTCACGCTGCAATCGTGAGATGGGGAGTTTCCGTGAGAAGTGCTCGAAAAGGGCGTTGGCAATACCCAAATTCCCTTCGGCATTTTCAAAATCAATCGGGTTCACCTTATGCGGCATGGTGGAAGAGCCGATTTCGCCTGCCTTCGCTTTTTGCCCGAGCCAGCCGTCCGAAATGTAGCGCCACATGTCCTGCGCAAAATCAGTAAGAATGATATTGATGCGCTTCATATTGTCGAACATCTCGGCGTAGGTGTCGTGCGGCTCGATCTGAGTAGTGATCGCATTGAGTTCAATTTTTATCCCCTTTTTCCCGTTAAAGCCCATTACGAATTTCTTGCTGAATTCTATCCAATCCGCATCCGGCGCGGCGGCCACGTGCGCGCTCCAATTGCCAGTCGCTCCCGCAAATTTTACAAGAATAGTGGCTCTTGCGAGGGTCGCCCTCTGGCGCGCGAGCCGCTGCTCGAACACGCGCATCTCCTTGCCGAACGTCGTCGGCGAAGCCGGCTGGCCATGGGTGCGGGCGAGCATGGGTGTTGCCGCGTGTTTCATTGCATAGTCGCCGAGCGTCGACCCTATTTCTTCGAGCGCAGGAAGAACGACACCTTCAAGTGCATCTCCAAGAAGCAACGCGTACGCGATGTTGTCAGTATCCTCCGACGTGGTCGCAAAGTGTACCCATTCCGATACATCCGCGAGCGAAGTCCCAGCAAGCTTTCGTTTGAGAAAATATTCCACGGCCTTCACGTCGTGATTCGTCGCGGGAATGCCTTCGTACCCTTCTTTTTCGATCTGCTTGACGATACGCGCATCCTCGATCGATATGTCCGCGATCTTTTTTAGCATTTTCTTTTCCTCCCCAGTGAACGAGCGGATACCCACATTCGCCGTTTCCGACAGCGCGATGAGATACTCGCACTCCACCCGCACGCGTGCGCGGATGAGCGCAAATTCGCTAAAGTATTCTGCAAGCGCCGCGGCCGCGTCGCGGTAGCGTCCGTCTATAGGTGTTATCGCGGTGAGTGGATCAGATGGCATAGGATTTTAGATTTCGCTGCATTCGCGGAATTATCGGCTGTTCGCCAGGCACGAATTTCTCGCCTGTGATCTGTTCATACATCTGAATGTAGCGTTTTGAGAGCTCAACGACAAGCTCTCCAGGTGCCTCAGGCAAGACAGCATCCTTATACGGGTCGCAATTGTCCTTGAACCACAGACGCAAGAATTCTTTGTCGAAACTTTTTGGCTCGCTCCCTTGTGCCAGGCTTTCTTCGTATCCCTCCACTTGCCAGTAACGCGATGAATCTGGTGTGTGGATCTCGTCGATAAGAACAAGGTTTCCGCTTTGATCGGTACCGAATTCGTATTTTGTGTCAACGAGAATAAGCCCGCGCGACACTGCGATCTCCTGGCCGCGTAGAAAGAGTTTCGTGGCTGTTTCCCGCACTTTGTTGAATAGTTCCTGCGTGATGAGGCCTTCCGCCATCATTTCTCCGGGCGAAATGGCGCGATCGTGCACGTCCTCCTTCGTCGTTGGGTCAAAGACCGGCATCGGGAGCTTGATATTTTTTTTCAAGCCTTCTTCCAACGACAAGTCGCCAAATTTGCGCTGTCCCTTTTGGTAGCGCGTCCAGATGGAGGTGTCGGTCACTCCGGTGAGATACCCGCGCATGACGGCCTCTACCGGTACCATGCTCATCTTTTTCCCGACCGTCACATTCGGGTCTGGGATTGCGAGTACATGATTCGGCACGATATTCTTCGTTTGCTCAAACCACCACGCGCTCACCTGATTCAAGACTTGCCCCTTGTGGGGGACGTGCGCGATGATGCGGTCGAACGAAGAGTGCCGGTCGGTCGTTATCAAAATGAGTTTGTCGCCGGCGTCATAAATATCACGCACTTTGCCGGTCTTCTTCTTTCCCAGATTTGTGAAATTAGTTTCTTTAAGAACTTCCATATTAATTCCACTGTAACGTACCAGTAAATTCAACCTCTTTTTTGCCATCGACGATCTCTCCAATAGGATACGTTTCTACACCCTTAGACTTGAGATGATTGATTGCCTCGTCCGCAAATTCGGGTCGAACAACGGCAGTAATGCCGACTCCCATATTGAATGTTCGCAACATATCGAAATCTTCAAGCTCACCAAATTTCTTGAGCGCCTTAAATATCGGCGAGATGTGTATTTTTGAAAGGTCGATACGTGCGCTTAGTGCCATCGGTAGGATCCGATTGAGATTCTCCTGTATGCCGCCGCCCGTGATATGCGCAAGCCCGGCCAGTCCATCGTGTCCAAAAAGACCCTTCAGGGCCGTATAGTAAGCGCGATGCGGTGTGAGGACGGCTCCAATGAAAGGTTTGCTGTCTATCACCTCGTTCTTGATGTCCGGCTTCTCCTCGATGATCTTGCGGACAAGCGAGATGCCGTTGGTGTGCACCCCGTTTGATGCGAGGGCGAGCACAATATCTCCTTTTTGTATCTTCGACCCGTCTATTATCTTTTCCTTCTCAATGACGCCGACTATGCTCGCTGTAAGAACGTACGTTCCTTCCGGTATCGTTCCGGGCTGCCACGATGTCTCCCCGCCTGTCAGCGTGCACTCATTTTCTTTCGCGGCTTTCGAGAACGCATTCACCATGCGGAGAACGACTGGCTTTTCCACCTTTCCGCAAATAATGCAGTCTTGTATCGAAAGCGGACGCGCTCCCATGACGATGCAGTCGTTGACCAGGTGGTTGATCAAATCGGCACATACCGTTTCTGCGCTATCGTGCTGGAACGCGAGCAGCTGTTTGGTGCCCGGTTCTTCCGTTTTGAGAACGAGAACGGGATGCTCGTACTCGGGGAACGAGCCGTCGTACAAACTCGCGAACGCTCCGATCTTATTGAGAACGCGCGGATCGGTAGTTTCGAGCGCACTCACCATTTCCTCTTTCGTTTCGTTCTCCGTATCCCTGTTTACTCCCGACTGTTTGTACGAGAGTTTACTCATATCAATCCTTTGTCTTCTAGATATTTTTTAAATCCTTTTTCTTGAAGTTCGCCATCTTTTGCAACGATGTCCTTCGCCATTTTTTCTTTGAACATTCTCACATTCTTGAGAATGTCAGAATCTCCCGTTCCGATGATCTGCGCCGCAAGTATTCCTGCGTTTTTAGCGCCATTGATAGCGACAGTCGCGACGGGAATGCCCGGGGGCATCTGCACTGTTGCAAACAATGCGTCAACTCCGGCTGTGGTCTTGTTCATTATCGGCACGCCGATGACGGGAAGAGCCGTATGTGCGGCGACAACTCCCGCCAGGTGCGCGGCGCCTCCGGCGCCGCAGATGAAGACCTTGTATCCATCGGCTTCACTTTGTTGAACGTATTCTATAACCGCCTCCGGCGTTCGATGCGCAGAAAGCGTATGCACCTCTGACCCAATCCCGAATTCTTCGAGAACTTTCGCCGCTTCTTGCATGACCGGGAGATCCGAATCCGAGCCCATTAATATTCCGACGAGTGGTTTACCTATCATGAAAGTAGTTTACCGCATTTCTAAAAATCTGTAGGCCGGGACCTTCCTGCGGCAAGGCCTTGACTTGCCTCGCGTACTCTTCTCTTAGCAAGGTCCAATGCGGCAGCTGGGTGAATCGCACGGCGCGCTCGGGGTGCGGCATGAGGCCGAGGACGCGGCCGCCGTATCCGGTGATGCCCGCAATATTTTCGAGAGAGCCGTTGGGATTCGCGGGCATGTCGAAGTGCTTCGCCATCTCACCTTCCACATACTTGAGTGCGACGCCATCGTCCCGCTTCAGCTGATTCAGCATCTCCGCAGGCGCGTAGTACTTTCCTTCACCATGCGCGATCGGAACGCTCATGGTCTTTATCCCGCGCAGCCACGGGCTGTCGTTCTGCACCTTGAGATCGACCCACCGGCACGAGTAGCGCGAGATGCCTGCCCGTATTCCGTCTTGCGGAGACGGGTCGTTCGCTATAAGCGTGCCCGGCAAAATCCCCGCGCTCGTGATTATCTGGAAGCCGTTGCAGATGCCCGCCATGAGGGTATCGCGCTCGAGAAATTTCTTGAGCGCCTCGCCCAAGTGCTCGCGCACGCGAGCAGCGTATGCCTTCCCCGCGCCCGTATGGTCGCCATACGAGAATCCGCCGCCAAAGATAATTATCTGTGCTGTATCGAGTATCGAAGGATTCGCGATGATGTCGTTGATGTGGACTATGTCTGCCGTTGCGCCCACGCTCTCGAACGCGGCCTTTGTTTCATCCTCCGTGTTGAGGCCGTATCCGGAGAAAATCAAAACATGGGGTTTTGACTTTCTTGAGGTTCTAGCTTCGAGGTTCGAGGTTCTAATCATACAATTACCAATTCTTAAAGAATGAACGGTAGCTCTCTGTCAGTTCAGAAAGTGGAAGTTCGACCTTTTCCTTCGGAAGGATTATGGAAACCGAGGCGGCTTGGACTACCTCGCCGATATTCGTGAGCGGAACACCCTTCACAGTTTTCTCGAATTCCTTTTGCGAACTGCGTGGAACGGAAAAGAGCAAGCGACCCTGGCTTTCTGAGAACATAATCGCGTCCGCATCTTTTGCGTTCCGCTGCAGTTTCTTCATATCAACCTCTGCGCCGAGATTCCCGGCGATCGCCGACTTCCCGATCGCTACTGCAAGACCGCCACGGCCGATGCCAATAGCGGAGGCGACAATACCTTTCTCAATAGCTTTCGAAACAGCTTTGTACGCTTTGAGATTCTTCTTGGCGTCGACGATTGGTACGTTCCCTCTTGCGCAATATTCCGATGCACCGAGCTCGTCGTTGGTCTCGCCGACGACATAAAGCAGATCGCCCACTCGTTTGAGATCAATCGTCTGTGCTTTCTCAACGTCGGGGATTACGCCGATCGCGGAAATAAGGAGCGTCGGCAACGCAGCGATGTGAATGGGCTTCCCGTCCGCGGTAAAACCTTTGAAGTCGTTGAACATGCTGTCCTTGCCCGAAATGAACGGCGTCCCGAATGCGACGGCGGTGTCGTAGCAGGCCTTCGCGGCACATTTAAGCTCGTACAAACGCTCCGGCGTATCCGAAGACGACCAGCAGAAATTGTCGAGGATGGCGAGATGCTCCAGGGACGCGCCGGCAGCGATTGCGTTCCGAATAGCGGTATCAATCGAAGCGGCGGCCATGGCATAGGTGTCGATCTCGGAATACCACGGGAGATAGCCGTGCGAGAGAACGACGCCGCGCTTCGAACCCTCGACGGGTTGAATGACGGCCGCGTCTGCGTTTACGCGTCCTCTGCCATGCGTCGGCTTTGTGACCGATGAGCCCTGCACCTCGTGGTCGTACTGCTGCGAGATGAAATTGATCGAGCCCACGCTCGGCCGCGCGAGCACGTCGAGCACGGCTTGCCGCAGACCGAGACTACGAACTGGTGTTGGCTGTTTACTGTTCGCTGTTCGCTGTTTACTGCGCTGCTGCGCAATGGGTCGGCCATCGTGAAGGAACGAAAGGGACATATCCATGACGGTCTTTCCGCTATACCGAACGACGACGCGACCCGAGCGAGTGAATTCCCCGATCGCCGTCGCTTCGACATCGTACCGCTCCATTATCTTTTTAAACGCGGGCCATTTTGTTTTTGGTATCGCAAGCGTCATGCGCTCCTGCGATTCGGATATCCATATTTGCCACGGTGCGAGCCCTGGATATTTAAGCGGAACCTTTTCAAGATCGACGAGAGCGCCGCCCGATTCGCGGGCCATCTCGCCTATCGAGCCGGAAAGGCCCCCCGCGCCATTGTCGGTAATGGAATTGTAGAGTCCAGCGTCGCGCGCTTCTCGGATAATGGCGTCAGAGAATTTTTTCTGCGTGATGGGGTCTCCTATCTGCACGGATGTCGCCGGCGAACCTTTGGAAAGTGATTCCGACGAGAATGTTGCGCCATGAATGCCATCGAGTCCCACCCGACCGCCGAGCATGACGATGTAATCTCCTGGTCTGGCACGTTTTTCATACAGTTTACGGGCGGAGCCGCGTGAGCCCGAAGGGCTTTTACGCGGGATAAGACCGACAGTGCCGCCATATACTAGCGGTTTTCCGCGATACGAAGGGTCCACCGCGACGAACCCGAGCGGCGTCGGGATGCCGCTTTCGTTGCCGCCCGCATTAATTCCTTTTACGACTCCTTCAAGGATGCGACGTGCTGGCAGAAGCGGCTGCTTCTTTTCGGCGTCTCTGAACAATTCCACGGAATCGTTGGGATCAGCCACGCAAAAGCCGTAGGTGTTCGCTATCGGCTTTGCGCCAAGTCCAAAGCCCAAGCAATCGCGATTCACTCCCACGATCGCCGTCACCGAACCGCCAAAGGGATCGAGGCCCGATGGAGAATTGTGCGTCTCCACCTTGTGAGTAATGAGGTATTTGTCGTCAAACTCTATCGCTCCCGAGTTATCTTTGAAAACCGAGACACAAAGATCCTTCTTTCCTTTCGCTTTACGTATCTTTTCAGTCGCGCCTTTGATATAGCGCTTATAGATACCCTCTTTCACCTCATCGAGCGGGTCTGCAAAGATAGTGTGCTTGCAGTGCTCCGACCATGTTTGCGCAAGCGCTTCGAGCTCGACGTCGGTAGGATTCCGTTTTTCCTTGCGAAAATGGTCGCGGATGGTTTTCATGGCCGCGAGTGAGAGTGCGAGCGGGCCGCGACCTTTTATTCCCTCCTTGCTGATTTTCTGGAGTTCGGCGTTGGAGACATTGAGATTGATCTCATCAGCATTCGCGACTTCGTGAAGCGTGACCTTCGGGACGGTAATCGGAAAAGTCCTCGTTGCGGCGTCGTATACGTTTGCACGCTCGATCAGAGGATTATGCAATTCACGTGCAAAACGTTCCGCCGCTGCTCGGGAGAGGGTGCCCGAGACGAAAACGATATATGAGGAATATACACTCTCGCCTTCTCGGAACGAGTAGTTCGCCGAATCTTCCACGATCTCCCGCACTGTGGCGCCGAGATTGTCTGTGACGCCGGGAAGAAATCCTATTTCGAGGGCGAACGAAAAGTCGGGCGCCGGAACATCGCCTATCGTATATGTCTCGGTTATCGGATTCGCGAGCCGCTGTGCTGCCGTTTCAATTTCGCTTGTGGAAAGAGGTGCGTCGATAGTATATGACTGAACGACCGATACAGAACGCAAATCGCTCTCCGGAGAGAGCGCTTTCAGAGTGGCGAGGATGCTGCGAGCGCGTGCATCCGGTGTTTTCGGGGAGATGGAAATCCGTAGTGCCATGTTTTATAGTACTAATTTCACGTAATTTGTCAAGGGTAACAAGTCTTCTGCCATGACATGATACCGCACATGGAGCGCAAACCGGAGAGCCTGGTCCTCGCACAGCTTCTGCAGAAGCTTGCCCCCAAGGTCGGCGCGAAGGTGGTACTCGAGCCGCAATGGAGAATAGCTGGGCAAATCCATTTCAAGGGCGGCAAGAAAAGTTATTTCCGATACAACACGCTCGATCTCAACCCCGTAGGCGCATCCGACATTGCGAAGGATAAGGATTACGCCAATTTTTTCATGCAGCGCATGGGGTATCCGACCATTCCCGGCAAGACCTTCTTTAGCAAAACGTTTGCACGGGCGCTCGGCTCTCGTCTAGACCTCGACGCGGGATACCGCTTTGCAAGAAAACTCGGTTTTCCTGTCATCGTGAAGCCGAATTCGGGAACGCATGGAACAGGCGTCTTTCTTGTACAGAACAAAAGACAATTCATACGCGCCATTTCTTTCGTCTTCAAGAGCGATCGAGTGGCGCTCGTACAACGCGCGGTGCGCGGCCGCGATTATCGCATCGTCGTTCTCGACAGTCAGGTGATCTCGGCCTATGAGCGCATCCCCCTTTCCGTCGTGGGCGACGGCTCCTCGAGCATCGAAAAACTATTGAAGAAAAAACAACGGCGGTTCAATGCCGGGAGTCGTGACACGCGTATTCGCCTTGATGATATTCGCATAGCACACAAACTCGGCGTACAAAATCTTGCACTGCGCTCCGTGCCCGAGCGAGGTACTCGTGTATTTTTGCTCGACAACGCCAACCTTTCTTCCGGCGGCGATGCTGTCGACGTGACAAAACCCATCCATCCGGATTTCAAAAAACTCGCCATCAAACTCACGCGCGACATGGGTCTTCGCCTCGCGGGCGTGGACCTCATGGTCGAGGGCGACATCCGACAAAAGCCGAGCAAATACTGGGTCATCGAAATAAACGCCGCCCCCGGCTTGGACCACTACGTAAAGACCGGCGCCGCGCAGCAAAAAATCGTCGAGAACCTCTATCTGAAAGTCCTCAAAAGCCTCGCAAAATAAGAACTTGACGGTGGTGCTAAATCGTCCTATAATGCTCGTCGCGATGATTTGTTCGCGGCAACCTGGAGGTGGCCAATGGCCGAAACTCAAAAGAAATCCCTCGGACCGGTGGACGCCATCGGTTTCGCGGGAATGGCACTGATCGTCGGCGCTTACTTCCTCAATAGCTATGAGATCGTAGCGAGCAAGAGCCTCACCTATCAGGTGATGAATCTCGCCGGCGCGATATTCGTCGGTATCGACGTTTACCAGAAGAAGGCGTGGTCCGCGTTCACACTGCAAGTCGTGTGGGCGATGATCGGTATCTCCGCCATCGGGACGATGCTTCGGTGAGAATGTTCCGGTTCTTTTCCCCCGCAGACCTGTCGCGCAATTCGGCGCGGCAGGTCATCGTTTTATACGTTCCTTGACTAAGGTAAACTTCATCATATAATCTTCACTTAGTGCCGTTCGCCATTACTTTGCGGCTCGTAAAATGGCAATCAACCTGCAGACATGTCTGCAGATCCTCAACCAGCCTCCAATGTCGGGGCAACTACGAGAAGGAAACGTGTCTTGGAAAAGATAAAGTCAATCTGCGTCTACTGTGGTTCCGGCCCAGGGGATCACCCCGCTTTCATGATAGCGGCGCGCGCGTTCGGCAAAGTCTTGGCGGAAAACAACATCCGCCTGGTCTACGGCGGCGGTGAAAACGGCCTGATGGGTGCGATTGCCAATGCCGTTGTGGATCACGGCGGCAAGGTTTTGGGCGTCATTCCCGAATCTCTCTGCGCTCGAGAAGGCGCATTTCGGCGCGGACAGCTCGAAGTCGTCGAGAACATGCACCAGCGCAAGCAGAAGTTCTTCGATGAATCGGAGGCGTTTGTCGCTCTTCCGGGCGGCGCCGGCACACTCGAAGAAACCGTGGAACAGATGACGTGGCTGCAGATCGGCCACAGCAGTAAACCGATCGTTCTCGCCAACATTATCGGTTTCTGGTACCCGCTCATCTATCTGCTGAAGCACATGCGGACACTGAAGTTCATCCGCGAAGGGCTCGAGTTCAATCAGCTCGTTGCCAACGAGGTTGGCCAGATCTTGCCGGTACTGTTCGGCAATTTGCCAAGCCAGGTTCCCATCCGTTACGACGGCAATGGGTTCGCGGACGGTATGCGACCCCTCCCTGAGAAGCCGCGAGTCGTCGCGGGCTGACCGCGGACCAGACAAGAAATACCACAAGCGAAGACTTGTGGAACCAAGCCCAGTGGTCTGTGACCACCGGGCTTGTCTATTTATGCGCGTTCGAGGTCGACATATTTGTATTTGATGCCGTTCCATTCGTGGTCCTCTTGGGAGACTATTTTGGTGAATTGGTCTTCGTACGGTGGGAAGAAGGTGTCGGCTTCGCCCTCCGCGTCGATGAGCGTGAGGTAGAGCTTGTCTATCTGCGGCAGCGCCTCTTTGTATATCTCCGCTCCCCCGCCGATGTGTATTTCCTCTTTTTCAATTTCCCGCGCCTTTTCCATCGCTTCCGCGAGCGAATGCACGACGGTGACACCTTCGGACTTCCAGTCGGTGTCGCGTGTGATGACGATGTTGGTCCTATCGGGAAGCGGCGTGCCGCGGTAGCTCAATATGGAATCAAATGTTTTGCGGCCGAGGATAAGCGCGTGGCCGCGGGTGAGATCACGAAAGCGCTGAATGTCTTCCGGAATACGCCACAAGAGTTTCCCCTCTTTACCCAACTCTCTGTTGCGCCCTATCGCGACGACGGCCGCAACTATCGGCTTTTTCATAGCGCGACTATAGCACGCATTAAATTGGTGAGGTCACTCGCGTGCGAGTGACCTCTGGTTTTCCCCGCTCGGCATCAGGCACCGCTTGGCTCCCCGACAAGGTCAAGCTCATCCTGACGAGCCTGGTCGGTGTCGCTGGCAACCTGCCGCAGCTGATCCATGCGCTGCAGAGCGAGTTCGGCGGCCGCGGGATCGCGTGCCTCCAGGAACTTGATGAAAAGAAGCTGCCCAAGCGTAGCGAACTTCCTGCCATCACCAATGATGCGAACGCTCGCGTCCACTTCGTCGGGAATGCTCATTCCGTTGACGTTGCTGCTCATCATGTCTGCGAGCCAGATCGCGGTAAAGGAGCTTCCTCCGCCCGCCTTTGCGATCCGCTCGTCGAGATCTTTCAGGTCGATGCTCATTTCGAGCCTCCGTGTTAGCGGCAAGGGCTCTTGCCTACCGTCTTTGTACTCCTCGCTCGCAGCAGCGTCAAACCCTGTATAATGTTCTTCCGAGTATGCAAACGTACGAAGTTGAAGTAAAGGCGCTCCTCGGCTCGAGGGAGCGCGCCGAGGAGATACGGCGCGCGATGAAGAAGGCTGACGCCACCTGTGCGCTCACTTCGAAGAACAAACAGCTCAATCACTATTTCGAACCCGACCCCACCCACGAAAAGCCGCTCGCCTCTCTTTTTCATGTGCTCCGCGCGCACCTCTCCGAGATCGCGATCAAGAAATTCGAGGACATCATTTCGCGCGCCACGAAATACTCGCTCCGAACGCGTGACAAAGATGGGCACGTATTTCTCGTTATCAAAGCTTCGGTCGACGAAACCACGAGCGAGAACGGGATAGCGCGCATCGAATTCGAGGAACGATTCCCCCTGTCCCTCGAATATCTCGACGAATTGCTCCTTAAGAATGGTTTTAGATATCAAGCAAAGTGGTCGCGCGAACGCGAAGAATACGTGTGCCGCGGCGTGAACGTCACGCTCGACAAGAACGCGGGGTATGGGTGGCTCGCTGAATTCGAGCGTGTGGTCGAGGACGAGACTATGGTAGACAGCGCGGGAAAGGAGGTGCGTGCGCTTATGCGCGAACTTGCGGTAGACGAGCTGCCCCAGGATCGTCTGGAGCGCATGTTTGCCCATTACAATGCCCGCTGGCCGGAGTATTACGGTACGGAGAAAATATTCATTGTTGAATAATTAATAAGTCATAAGTCAAAATGCAAAATTTCAACTCAAAATTCAAAACTGATCTCGTGGGTCGATGTTATCGATTCAGTCTCGACGTAATCAAACTAACCGATGAGTTGCCCAACAAAAGAAGTGCTTGGGTCATAACTGATCAATTAATCAGATCTGCTACGTCGATCGGCGCAAACTTAACTGAAGCTAGAGCCTCCAGTTCTCGACTCGAATTCAAAAAGTTCTACGAAATAGCGCTAAAAAGTGCAAATGAGTCCGAATATTGGCTCAACCTATTGCATGATTCGGGTTTGCTGACAAAACAACGTATAATGCTCTTGCTCAGCGAATTGCACGAATTATCAAGTATGATTGCTGCGAGTGTAATGAAATTAAAGGGCAAGAAATTAGAAAGTTCAGCGTTGTAATTCTGACTTTTGACTTTTAAATTTTGACTTAATTTTATGTTTTTGTCGGATACAGACATTAAGAAGGCAGTGAAGAAGGGTGAAATAACGCTCCAGCCCTTCAGCGAAGCGCAGCTTCAGCCCGTTTCGTACGACATCAAGCTCGGCAATAAATTCATCACCAACGACGAGAGCGCAACGCACTTTGTGGACCCCGCGCGGAAGATATACGCGAAAACGACGGAAAAGGAGGTGGCCGACGGTGAGGAGTTCGTGCTGCATCCTGGGATCTCGGTCTTGGGTATTTCCAAGGAATACTTCGGCTCCGATATCTACCTCATCCAGATCGGAGGAAAGTCATCGCTCGCGCGCGTCGGTCTCATGGTCCACAACACTGCAGGTATCATCAACCCCGGCCACTTTCTGCATGTGACTTTTGAGATGACCAATCAGAGCAACGTACCTATCATCCTCCGCCCAGCCATGGAAATAGCGCAGATAACCTTTTCGATGATATCTTCGCCGCCGGAGCGCAACTACAAGCATGTGGGGAGGTTCGCAAAGGACAATTGGAACCACTTTGTGCCGTCAAAGTCGGCACAACGCAGACCATCGCCGACCGTACGCGGAAAGGCGCGGAAGTAAATGCATGAAGCCGCACCCGGAACATCAATATCTAGATCTGCTTCGGGAAACGCTCGATGACGGCGAAGAGCAAGTGGACAAAGGCACGGGGGTGAAGACCTACAGCATTTTCGGTCGGCAAATACGCTTCAATCTTAAGAAAGACTTCCCGCTTCTCACGACGAAAAAGGTGTACTGGAACGGCGTTTTGCATGAACTCTATTGGTTCATGTCGGGCGATTCGAATATTAAATATTTGGTGGACAACAACGTACGCATTTGGGACGACTATCCGTATAAAATATACAGAGAGGGAGCAGTGAACAGTGAACAGAAAACGGTGCTCACAAAAGAAGAATTCATCTCCAAGATAAAGGACGATGCCGACTTTGCGAAAGCGCACGGCGAACTTCCCCATATATATGGAGAGCTGTGGCGCAGGTGGCCTGCGAAAGACGGGCGAAGCGTGGACCAACTTGGCTGGGCAATAGAGGAACTGCGCAAAGACCCCGATGCACACAACGCGCTCGTGACTTCGTGGAACCCGGAGTATCTCTACTCGATGGCCGCGCCGGGCACCGGCGCTCGCTTCCCTATTTGTCACAACATGTACCAGCTCAACATTAAACACGGGCGCGTGTGTATGCAGCTCTACCAGCGGAGCGCCGATATTTTTCTCGGTGTCCCTTTCAACATCGCGAGCTACTCACTCCTCACAGCGATTATTGCCAAGATATTGGGACGCGAGCCGGGAGAATTCGTGCACACCTTTGGCGATTTGCACATCTATGAGAACCATCGCGAACAAGCGAAGGAACAGCTTGCACGCGAGCCGAATCCCCTACCCACGATCTCGTTTACCCACGATTTCAAATCGCTCGATGAGTTCAAACCCGAATAC